>ENA-OWRC01002269-OWRC01002269.1-human-gut-metagenome-genome-assembly--contig:-NODE-2269-length-15513-cov-18.563268_pt1 | contig 15513 bp, 13 predicted proteins | sample MGYA00248268_ERZ651895 | MGnify/ENA primary metagenome ERZ651895 (study PRJEB26924, sample SAMEA4378242) | human gut metagenome | biome: human gut; feature: human-associated habitat; material: faeces...
CGTCCACACAGAGCACCTGCCCGGTGAGATAGCTGCTTTGTTCTGCGGCAAAAAATGCCGCGGCGTTTGCCACGTCCTCCGGCTTTCCGGCCCGGCCCGCCGGGATGCTGTGCAGCATTCCGGTGCGGACGGCTTCCGGCAGAGCGGCGGTCATATCGGTCTCGATCAGGCCGGGGGCCACGGCATTCACCGTGATGTTCCGGCCTGCCAGCTCCTTGGCCAGGCTCTTGGTCAGGCCGATGAGCCCCGCCTTGCTGGCGGCGTAGTTGGCCTGCCCGGCGTTGCCCCGCAGGGCCACCACGCTGGACAGGTTGATGATGCGGCCCTGCCGCTGGCGTACCATGCGGCGGGCGGCCTCCTTGCAGCAGAGGAATGCGCCCTTGAGGTTTGCGTTCAGCACGGCGTCAAAATCGGCCTCAGACATGCGCAGGAGCAGACCGTCACGGGTGATGCCTGCGTTGTTCACCAGCACATCCACCCGGCCAAAGGCGTTGACCGCCGCGTCAAACAGCGTTTTGCAGCCCTCAGCGGTGGAAACATCGGCCTGTACGGCCACGGCGTCCACGCCCTCGGCGCGGCAGAGCGCTGCCGTCTGCTCCGCAGGCTCTGCGCCGTGGCAGTAGTTGACCACCACGTTGCAGCCCTGCTTTGCCAGTGCCACACACACCGCCCGGCCGATTCCCCGGCTGCCGCCGGTGACCACCGCCGCGCGGGTCACAGTCTCTTCGCTCATGCTTCGTCCCTCCATGCGGCCAGCGCGGCGTCCAGCTGCTCCGGTGTCTCCACCGAAGCGCACGGCACGCCGGGCAGGGTCTTTTTCACAAAGCCGGACAGGGCACTGCCGGGGCCGACTTCCAGGATGTGGTCCACACTCAGTTCGCCCAGGCGGCGCAGGGTGTCCTCCATGTAAACACTGCTCTGCACCTGCTTCACCAGCAGGTCCGGGATGGTGTCCGCGTCGGCCTTTTCGCGGCCCAGACAGTTGAACAGCACCGGGATCTGCATCTCACGGAACCGCTCGGTCTTGAACCGTTCGGCGAGGGCATCCCCGGCGGGGGCCATCAGCCGGGTGTGGAAGGGGCCGCTCACCTTCAGCGGAAGGCAGCGGCGGGCACCGGCGGCTTTGGCCAGTTCGGCAGCCTTGTCCACAGCGGCCTTCTCGCCGCCGATGACCAGCTGGCCGGGGCAGTTGTAGTTGCAGATCTGCACACAGCCCAGCGCCGCAGCCTCTTCGCAGCAGGCGGAAAGCGCAGTGCGGTCCAGGCCCAGCACGGCGGTCATGCCGCAGTCGATGCCCTTGGCCGCATCGGCCATGGCTTTGCCCCGGTAGGCGGCCAGCTCAATGGCCTGCTTGGCGGTGAACACCCCGGCAGCTTCCAGCGCGGAGTATTCGCCCAGCGAAAGCCCGGCCACATAAGCGGGCTTTACGCCCTGCTGTGCCAGCACTGCGGTCACGCCGCAGGCAAAGGCCACCATGCAGGGCTGGGTGTATTCGGTCTGATTCAGAACGCCGTCCGGGTCCTCAAAGCAGACGCGGTGCAGGTCAAAATCCAGCGCCGCGCTGTCGAAGGCGGCCCGGAAGGCGGGGGAGCTTTCGTAAAATTCTTTGCCCATGCCGGGGTGCTGGGCACCCTGACCGGCATACAGAACAGCAAGTTTCATAGGTCATGCCTCCATTCGGCGGTCAATTCGTCCATCAGTTCCCGGACGGTGTACATCCGGTCCAGTCGGCCCACGTTGGCCCCGCAGAAGAACAGCCCCTCTTCCACATTGCCCTTCACCGCTTCGATGAGGGCGTGGGTGATGCAGTAGGGCACCTTGGCGGGGTCGCAGGTCTTTAAACAGCGGGCGCAGTGCCGGGGCGCAAAGCGTTTGCCCTTGGCCAGCGCCTGCACCAGCGGGGTGTTCAGCGCCCGGCCCGGCATGCCCACCGGGCTGTGGATGATGCGCACATCCTCCGGCTTTGCGGCCAGCAGCACGTCCTTGTAGGTCTGGCTGGCATCGCACTCGTAGGTGGGGATGAACCGGGTGGCCAGCTGCACCCCGGCGGCCCCCAGCTTTGTATAGTGGGCCATGTCGGCCCCGGTGTAGATGCCGCCCGCCACGAATACCGGGATGGCATGGCCGAACTGCGCCTCATAGGGCTGTACCTCGGCCAGCACTTCCGGCAGAATCTCGTCCAGAGACTGGCAGTGGTCTGCCAGCAGGTCGGCCTCGGCAAAGCCCAGATGCCCGCCTGCCTTGCAGCCCTCGATGACCACAAAGTCGGCGGTGCGGGCAAACTCCTTGGCCCAGCGGCGCAGGATGAGCTTAGCGGCCCGTGCGCTGGACACGATGGGCGCAATGGCCACCTCCTGCGTGCCCACAAGGCCGGGCAGCTCCAGCGGCAGGCCCGCGCCGGACACCACCGCGTCCACGCCCGCTTCTACCGCGGTGCGGATGGCGGCGGCATAGTCCTGGGTGGCCACCATCGCATTGATGGCCACCAGTCCCGCGCCCTTGGCAAGGGCTTTGGCTTTCTGGATCTCAGCGGTCAGGGCGCGGTGGTTGGCGCTTACGGGGTCCCGGGCAAAATCCGGCTCCCGGTAGCCCGCATCGGCGGTGGAGATGCACCCCATGCCACCGCAGGCCGCCACGGCCCCGGCCAGCCCGCCGAGGGACACGCCCACGCCCATGCCGCCCTGCAGGATGGGCACGGGCAGGGCCTTTCCGGCAAGGGTCAGCATAGCTCGTTCAGCGCGGCGATGCGCTGCCTCCCGCCTTCCCACAGGTCGTTCAGGATGTCGGCCACGGGGCGCACCTCGTGGAGCATCCCGGCCACCTGACCGGCCATCAGGCTGCCGGTGGTGGTGTCGCCCTCAAACACGGCCCGGCGCAGGCTGCCGAGGGTGTATTTTTCCAGTTCCATCTTGTCGGCCCCGGCCTTTTCCTGCCGGACGTACTCGCGGCTCATGCGGTTTTTCAGCACACGCACCGGTGCGCCGACGCTGCGGCCGGTGACGATGGTGTCACTGTCCTTGGCCTTGAGCAGGGCGGCTTTATAGTTCTCATGGATGGGGCACTCCTCGCTTGCCAGCAGGCAGGTGCCCACCTGTACGCCGCAGGCGCCCAGGGCCAGCGCAGCAGCCAGCTGGCGGCCGTCGGCGATGCCGCCCGCCGCAATGACGGGCACGCTCACCGCATCCACCACCTGCGGCACCAGCGCCATGGTGGTCATTTCGCCCACATGGCCGCCGCTCTCGGTGCCCTCGGCAATGACGGCGTCGATGCCCAGCGGCTCCAGATGCTTTGCCAGCACGGCCGCTGCCACCACGGGAATGACCTTGATGCCGGAGGCTTTCCACATGGGAACATACTTGCCGGGGTTGCCCGCGCCGGTGGTGACCACCTGCACGCCTTCTTCCACCACGATCTTGGCAAACTCGTCGGCCTGCGGGTGCATCAGCATGATGTTCACGCCGAAGGGCTTGGTCGTCAATTGCTTGCAGCGGCGGATGTTCTCGCGCAGGGTGTCGGCGTTCATGCCGCCCGCGCCGATGATGCCCAGCGCTCCCGCGTTGGAGCAGGCGGCGGCAAACTCGCCGGTGGCGATGTTGGCCATGCCGCCCTGGATGATGGGATATCTGGTCCCTAAAATTTCATTTAAAAGTTTCATAAAGTTTTCCTGCTAAAGGCTTCCCCCTCGGGGGAAGCCTTTATTTCTTATACTCCACGATCATGCCGCCCCAGGTCAGGCCGCCGCCAAAGCCGATGCAGGCGATCGTCTGCCCCGGCTGCAGCTGCCCGGTCTCGGCCAGCTCGTTCAGGGCTACCGGGATGCTGGCGGCGCTGGTGTTGCCGTGGCGGTCCATGTTCTTGTAGAATTTGGCCGGGTCGGCGTGCAGAGCCCGCACACAGTGGTCGATGATGCGGCTGTTGGCCTGATGACAGACCACCCAGTCTACCTCGTCCAGCGTCTTGCCGGTCTCGTCCAGCACCGTGTGCAGGCAGCGGGGCAGGGCATCCACCGCAAAGCGGAACACTGCTTTGCCGTCCATGGTGATGGGGGCGGAACCGTTCCGGTCCGGCCCACCGGCGTGCAGGACGTCGCTGCCCCGGGCCCCCAGCGTGAGGGCAAAGGGGGTGTCGGCCAGCCGGAAGATGGCCGCGCCCGCGCCGTCGCCAAACAGGACGCAGGTGGAGCGGTCGGCGGGGTCCATCAGGCGGGAAAGGGCTTCGCACCCGATGACCAGGGCGTACTGCCCGCCCAGCGTGGCCAGCAGGCCCCGCGCTACGGCGGTGCCGTACAGAAAGCCGGAACAGGCCGCGTTGACGTCCAACGCGGGCCGGTTCTCCGGCAGGCCCAGCGCCGCCTGTACCTGACAGGCCACACTGGGAGTGGCGTCCGGGGCCGACAGGGTGGCGCACACGCAGCAGGCGATGTCTGCCGGGGCAAGGCCGCTGCGCTGCAGCGCCTGTTTTGCGGCGGCAATGGCCAGCGTGGCGGCGGATTCGTCCGCGGTGCACCAGTGCCGGGTGCGGATGCCGGTGCGGGAGGTGATCCACGCGTCACTGGTGTCCACGGTGCGGCTGAGCTCTTCGTTCGTGACCGTCCGGCCGGGCAGCGCCCCGCCGGTGGCTATCAGCTGGAAGCCCTTCATGTGTTCCTCATTTCTCCGATCTGGCGGTATTTCTTGTAGCGCTGGTCGGCAAGGGCCCGGCCGTTCATGCGGCACAGCTCTTTCAGGTGTGCCCGCAGGGCGGCGTCCAGATGCTCGAACAGAGCTGCGTGCCCGCGCTGGGCACCGCCCACCGGCTCCGGGATCACTTCCTCCACGATGCCGTCCTGGTACAGGTCCTGTGCGGTCAGCTTCATCATCTCGCAGGCTTCGCCGCTGCGGGAGGCGTCCTTCCACAGGATGCTGGCAAAGCCCTCGGGGCTCAGCACCGAATAGACGGCGTTTTCCAGCATGAGGATGTGGTTTGCCACACCCAGCGCCAGCGCACCGCCGGAGGAACCCTCGCCGGTGACGACGGCGATGACCGGCACGGTCAGGCCGCTCATCTCCATCAGGTTGCGGGCGATGGCCTCGCCCTGGCCGCGCTCCTCGGCGTCCTTGCCGGGGTAAGCGCCCGGCGTGTCGATGAACGTGATGATGGGCCGACCGAACTTCTCGGCCTGCTTCATCAGGCGCAGGGCCTTGCGGTAGCCCTCCGGCCCCGGCATGCCGAAGTTGCAGGCCAGATTCTCCTCCAGCGAGGAGCCCTTGCGGTGACCGATGACGGTCACCGGCATGCCGTGGAAGCGGGCCACACCGCCCAGGATGGCGGGGTCCTCCCTGCACTGGCGGTCGCCCCGCTGCTCAAAGAAGTCGGTGAACAGGGCGGAGATGGTCTCGTCAATGTGGGGGCGGTCCGGGTGCCGGGCCAGAAAGACCCGGTCCTCGGCGGTCAGCGGGCCGCAGGCACGCAGGATCTCGTCCTCCTCTACGGCAAGCTCTGCCAGCTCGGCGGCGTGGGCCGTGATGGCGTCCATGTCGTCGCCGCTGCCCTTCAGGGCGGTGATCTGCGCATCCAGCGGAGCCAGCTGCTCCAGAATTTCCTTGATCATTCGTGTTTTCCTCCCACATGAAGCTGCAGCACCCGGATCAGGGTGTCGCGCAGCTGGTCGCGGGGCACCACCTGATCCACAAAGCCGTGCTCCAACTGGAACTCGCTGCGCTGGAACCCGGCGGGCAGCTTTTCGCCGATGGTCTGCTCAATGACGCGGGGCCCGGCAAAGCCGATCAGCGCCCCCGGCTCGGCCAGCATGATATCACCCAGGCTTGCAAAGCTGGCGGTCACGCCGCCGGTGGTGGGGTGTGTGAGCACGCTGACGTACAGCCCGCCTCTGGCGGAAAAGCGCTGGATGGCGGCGCTGGTCTTGGCCATCTGCATCAGGCTGAAAATGCCCTCCTGCATGCGGGCACCGCCGCTGGCCGAGAAGATGACCAGCGGCAGGCGTTTGGCTGCGGCGTACTCCACCGCGCGGGTGATCTTTTCGCCCACGGCGGTGCTCATGCTGCCCATGAAAAACCGGCTGTCCAGCACGGCAGCCACACAGGCCACCCCGCCGATGCGGCCGGTCGCCGTGACGGCGGCTTCGCGCAGGCCGGTCTTGTTCTGGGCGGCGGTCAGCTTTTCCGGGTAGCCGGGGAACCGGAGCACATCCTGCGGGGGCAGGTCGGCGTCCAGCTCCCGGAAGCTGCCGTGGTCCAGCACCAGACTGAGCCGGTAGTAGCCGCCGATGGGCATGTGATAGCCGCAGTTGGGGCAGACGTAAAGGCTGCGGGTCCAGATGGTGCGGGTGGCGCGGCGGCCGCACTGTTTGCACTCCACGAACTGGGGTTCATGCCAGACGGCCCCGGCATCCCGCCGGGCTTTCAGCTGAAAGGTGCGTTCCCGCATCCGGCCGGGGAACAGGTCTCGGATCTCGTTCATGGTGTTCTGCCTCAGACGTGTGCGGTGATGTAGTTGTAGATGTCACCCACGGTCTTGAGCTTTGCCAGCTCCTCGTCGGGCACGGACACGCCGCAGGCATCCTCCAGGGCCATGTTCAGCTCCACGGCATCCAGGCTGTCGGCCTCCAGATCCTCGGTCAGGCTGGCCTCCATAGTCACCTTGTCCTCGTCGCAGTTCAGGGTATCGACAACGATCTTCTTCATTTCTTCAAACGTCATGGTAGTGTTCTCCTTTTGTATGTTGGATGTTTTTAAATAGCTAAAATGTTTGAGCAATTTGGAACACGACCATTATAGCCGAATCGTTGGATAAGTCAACAAAAATAACTAAAATAATTTATCTTTTACAGTTCTGACACACTTTCCTTCCTTTTTATAATGCACGGTACAGGCGGCGGTCTGCGCACAAAACCCATTGACACGATGTGGTGGCGTTGGCCATCGCGGTCATGATCGGTGACGGCTGCTGTGCCTTCGTCAGCATCAGCCTTGGGCAGGACGAAGTGCACCGCGCAAAGCAGAGCGTGGGCAACGCGGTGGTGCTGTGCGCAGAATGACCAATTCTTCCGGCAAAAAACTGGAAATGTTGATGCAATGCAAATCTTGTAAAATGCGTTTGCCTCGGCTATAATATCTTTCATGTATGTACACAACGTCCTGCCTCTTTCCGGCAGGGCGTTTTTCACGGCAAAAATGCAGAGCAACGGCTCTTTTTTGCATGGATGGGAGGAAACCTATGACCAAGGATATGACGCAGGGCAGCCCGCTGAAGCTGATCCTTGCCTTTGCAGTGCCGCTGATGCTGGGCAGCCTGTTCCAGCAGTTCTACAACCTGGCCGACACCATCATCGTGGGCCGCTTTGTGGGCGTGGAAGCGCTGGCGGCCGTGGGCAGCGTGGGCGGCCTGAACTATCTGGTGCTGGGCTTTGTCAACGGCATTGCCTGCGGCTTTTCCATCCCCATCTCCTGGACCTTCGGTGCCAAGGACTATAAAGAGATGCGCCGCTACACGGCCAACACCGTGTGGCTGTCGCTGCTGTTTGCGGCGGTGCTCACGGTGGTCACCGTGGCGCTCACCCGCGCCGTGCTGGTGTGGACCAACACCCCGGACAACATCATCGACCTGGCCGATGTCTACATCCGCACCATCTTTGCGGGCATCCCCCTCACCTTATTATACAATGTCACCAGTGCCCTGATGCGCGCGCTGGGCGACAGCAAGCGCCCGCTGTTCTTCCTGCTGGTGGCCAGCTTTCTGAACATCGGGCTGGACCTTGCCTGCATCATCGTGTTTGACATGGGTGTGTTCGGCGCGGCCTTTGCCACCGTGTTCAGTCAGGGCGTGGCCGGTGTGGGCAGCCTGCTGTACATCCTGCGTCACTACCATGAGCTGCGCTGGAGCAAGGACGAAGGCGCGTTCAGCCTGCCCCACTGTGCAAAGCTGTGCAGCATGGGCATCCCCATGGGCCTGCAGTGCAGCATCACGGCCATTGGCAGCGTGGTGCTGCAGGGTGCCGTGAACGGTCTGGGCAGCGACATCGTGGCCGCACAGACCGCCGGCAGCAAGGCGGCGCAGTTCCTCTGCGTGCCGCTGGAGAGCATCGGCACTGCCATGACCACCTACGCCAGCCAGAACATGGGTGCCCACGACCTCAAGCGGGTGGACCGCGGCTTGTACACGGCGCTGGGCATCGGCTGCGTGTACAGTGTGGCCTCCTTCCTCATCCTGCGGTTCACGGATAAGCTGCTCATCGGCCTGTTCCTGGAAGCCAAGGAGACTGCCATCATGGCCAACGCCCAGAGCTTCATCTTCTGGAACAGCGTGTTCTACATCCCGCTGGCGGTGCTCATCATCTACCGCTACACCATCCAGGGGCTGGGCTATTCGGGCCTTGCCATGTTTGCCGGTGTGGCCGAGATGATCGCCCGCGCCATGGTGGGCTTCTGGTTCGTGCCGCTGTGGGGCTACTTTGCGGCCTGCATCGCAAGCCCGGTGGCATGGTTCTTTGCCTGCTTCTTCCTCATCCCGGCCTACATCGTGGTGCGCAAGCGCCTGCAGAACGAAAAACAGGCCGATGCGCAGCAGGCGGCAAGGGCCTGAGCGTTTCCGGTTTAAAACAAAAGGGCTGCTGCACAGCATTTGTGCAGCAGCCCTTTTTCGATGCAAGTTGGTTGAGACTTAGTTCTCCGGTGCAGCGAAGGCGATGGGGGTGGCGCCTGCAGCGGCGTCCACGCTCTTCAGAGAGAGCGGGGTGGTCTCGTAGTGCAGGGTCTCGAAGGCCTGGGTCTGGCCGTCCTCGGTGGTGAACTCCAGCACATAGGTCACGTCAGCCTGCTTGTCGGCCTCCACGTCGCGGGTGATGACCACGCTGTCGCCGTCAGCCAGGCCCTCACCGGCCAGGTTGTCGCCCTTGTCCTCGGCGCCGACTTCGTACAGGTACAGGTCGGTGACAGTGGAACCGGTGGTGTTGTACACGGTGTACTCGGCAGTGGTGGGCTCAGCGGCCTCGCTGGAAGCAGCCTCAGAGCTTGCAGCCTCGCTGGATGCGGCAGAGGATGCCACAGAAGAGGAAGCAGCGGTGGAAGAGGAGCTGCCGCAGGCGGTCATGCCCACAGCCAGTGCCAGAGCGGCAGCAACGATAGCAACATTCTTGAGTTTCATGCGAAATACTCCTTTGATCTTTTTTCGTTCTTCTCATTTCAACCCAACCAACCAGATGGGCGGGTTGTTGAGGTTGATTATACGCAAGATTCGACAAAAAATCAAGTCTTATGTCGGCATTTTTCACGATGAAACAGGAACTGTTACCATTTTGACATGAATCTGTCACAATTTAGCAGAGACTAACTTGAAGCTCCGTCCTGCTGCACCGGCGCATCCGGGACGCAGCACCGCCGTGGCGGGTGCCGCATTTTTGCCCCATCTCCCGATTTACAAATCTGCCGAAAAAGGCTATACTATAAATAATTATGCAAACAGGGAGGTGAGCACATGGCAGAACAGGAGCTGGAACAGCTGGAAGGCACGGTGGAAGATATCATCTACGAGAACGCCGACAACGGCTACACCGTGTTCGAGGTGTCCGGCGGCGGGGTCATCACCGTGGTGTGCGGCGTCGTGGGGGAACTGCACGCCGGGGAGAGCGTCATCTGCCGCGGCCGGTACGAGAACCACGCCACCTATGGCCGGCAGTTCCACGCGCAGGAGTGCGAGACGGACATGCCCAAGGATCTGGAAGCCGTGTACGCCTTCCTTGCCAGCCGGTCGCTGCCCTACATCGGGGCCAAGACGGCGGACAAGATCATCGACCTGTTCGGGGCCGAGGCGCTGGAGGTCATTGCCAACGACCCCGCCCGGCTCACGCAGGTGCCCGGCATCTCGCCGGACAAGGCCGACCGCATCCAGCAGGAGTTCAAGCGGATGTTCGGCATGCGGGAGCTCATCGCCTATCTGGCACAGTTCGAGATCGGCCCCCGCAAGGCCATGGAGGTGTTTCGGACCTTTGGCACAGGGGCCATGCAGGCGATTTCGGCCAACCCCTACCTGCTGTGCGGGGAGCCGCTGCAGCTGGACTTCCGCCACGCCGACAGCATCGCCCAGTATTACCACATGGAGGGCGACTGCGCCCAGCGGCTGGAAGCCGCTCTGCTGCGCACTTTGCGCCACAACGCGGGCAACGGCCACACCTGCCTGCCCCGGGCCCAATTGCTGGAAACTGCCTCCAACTTCATCCACCAGCCGCCGGAAAAGCTGGCCCGTGCGCTGGACAAGTGCATCGAGACCGAAGAACTCTGCGTGAAGATGTTCGACGGCGTGCCCTACATCTACCTGCCGGACCTTCTGGCCGCCGAGCAGGACATTGCCCACCGGCTGGCCATTCTGGCCCGGCGGGGCAAGAACACCGCCCGTGACCTGGACCGGAACCTGCAGGTGCTGGAACTGACCCAGGGCTTTGCCTATGCGCCGCTGCAGCGGGAAGCCATCCGCAAGGCCATGACCGAGAACTGTCTGGTGCTCACCGGCGGCCCCGGCACCGGCAAGACCACCACCGTGAACGCCATCCTGCAATTGCTGGAAAATCAGGCCGAGCGGGTGGCCCTGTGCGCCCCCACGGGCCGGGCCGCCAAACGGCTGAGCGAGCTCACCGGCCGCAAGGCCAGCACCATCCACCGCCTGTTGGAGGTGGACTATACCGGCGGCGTGGTCAGCTTCATCCACAACGACAAGAACCTGCTCAAGTGCGATGTGGTCATTCTGGACGAGATGAGCATGGTGGACGTCAAGCTGTTTCAGGCGCTGGTCACGGCCCTGCGTTACAGCTGCCGCATCATTATGGTGGGCGACGCCGACCAGCTGCCCAGCGTGGGCCCCGGCAACCTGCTGGGCGAGATCATCCGCTCCGGGTGCGTGCCCACCGTCTGCCTCAACGAGATCTTCCGGCAGGCCAAACGCAGCCTCATCGTGGAAAATGCCCACCACATCATCTGCGGCGAGCCGCTGCAGAAGGGCGGCAAAACGGACGATTTCTTCTTCCTCGAAGCGGACGGCGACGCCGCCCAGAAGCTGGTGTGCGACCTGGTCACCACCCGGCTGCCCCGCAGCTATGGGTTCGATCCCGTGCGGGACATTCAGGTGCTTTGCCCCACAAAGCTGGGCCCCACCGGCACCCAGGCGCTGAACGTGGAGCTGCAGAACCTGCTCAACCCGGAGCAGAAGGGCAAACCCCAGCTGCAGAGCGCGGCCCGGGTGTTCCGGGTGGGCGACAAGGTGATGCAGGTGCGCAACAACTACGAGATCGTCTGGCAGCGCATCGGCGGGGAACAGGGTGTGGGAGCCTACAACGGCGACATCGGCATCGTGGAGAGCATCAACACAAGGGAGCGCTCTATGGTGGTGCGCATGGACGACCGGCGGCTGGTGTACCCGGCCGAGAACCTCAACGAACTGGAGATCGCCTACGCCATCACGGTGCACAAGAGCCAGGGCAGCGAGTTCCCGGCGGTGATCCTGCCGGTGGCGCAGGTGCCGCCCCGCCTGTGTTACCGCAACCTGTTCTACACCGGCGTCACCCGCGCACGCAAGCTGTGCATCGTGGCGGGCCGGCGGGACGTGGCCAACCGCATGATGAGCAATGTGCGCCAGAACCTGCGTTACAGCGGCCTGTGCGCCCTGCTGCAGGCGGAGCTGCCGCCGGAGCAGGTGCGTGTGGATGCTGCTTCCGCAGAGTGAACGATTTAGAATAGCCTCCGCGCTGCTCTGGCTATATCTAGCGGAAATATTATTTTTATATTCGCGTTTGTCGCGGCCTGCGGAGCTTGTCGGGGTTTAGACCCCTCCATCTGCTAACGCAGACCGCTCTGCCACTTGAAAGCCCCACTGGGGCTTTCATTGTTGCACAACCGCGGGCCGCTCCAAACGCCTTTTCACGGAAGGGGTCGTTACGGCAAGCGGCATCGGACGACAGAAAACGCGGAACGCGCAAAACTTGTATACTTTTTGCCGCAACTATGTTATACTGAACTCTGATCTGATTTTTGCCCGCCCGGCGGGCTTTTTACGATAGAGGCACAAGAGAAAGGAACGAACGACTTATGGCACAGAACGATATCGGCATCGACCTGGGTACGACTACCATCATCATCGCGCAGGAGGGCAAGGGCGTGGTGCTCAACCAGCCCAGCGTGGTGGCTATGGACACCCGCAAGAACTCCGTGCTGGAGGCGGGCGACAAGGCCCTGGCCATGGTAGGCCGCACCCCCAACTACATTTCCGCCATCTTCCCGCTGAAGGACGGCGTCATCAGCGACCACACCATGACCCGGGAGCTGATCTGCCGCTTTGTCAAGCAGGTGTACAGCTCCCATATGGTCAAACCCCGGGTGGCCGTGTGCGTGCCCGCCGCCATCACCGGCATTGAGAGCGACGCCGTGGTGGAGGCCGTGGTGGCCGCCGGTGCCCGTCAGGTGTACCTGATCGACGAGCCCATCGCCGCCGCCCTCGGCTCCGGCATCGACATCACCCAGCCGGACGGCCGCATGATCATCGACATCGGCGGCGGCACCACCGACATCGCCGTGCTGAGCCTGGGCGGCAAGGTCAAGGCCACCAGCGTGCGGGTGGCCGGCAACCACTACGATGAGGAGATTCTCAAGCATGTGCGCAACAAGTACAGCATCGCCATCGGCCAGCGCACCGCCGAGGAGCTGAAAAAGCATGTGGCCTGCTGCCCCCAGAAGGCCGATTTCCACGAGACCATGGAGATCAAGGGCCGCAGCCTGCTCACCGGCCTGCCGGTGCGCGTGAACGTGTCCACCGATGACCTGTACGAGCCGGTGATGATGCTCAGTGAGCAGATCGGCACGGCGGCTCACCAGGTGCTGGAAAAGACCCCTCCGGAGCTGGCCGGTGACATCTACCGCAATGGCGTCATGCTTACCGGCGGCGGTGCCCAGCTGCACGGCCTGACCGAGTATCTGGCCCAGGAGCTGAAGGTGGAAGTGACCGTTTCCCCCGACCCCGTCAACTGCGTGGCCCTGGGCACGGCCATGAGCCTTGGCATCGGCGACAAGCTGGAGACCGGCTTCACCGACGCCACCCCGCGCATCGGCCGCCGGTAAGAATGTTGCGGGAAAAAAGAAAATTTGTCCATTTTTGTTGAATTAAATGGGAAAATAAGGTATACTATTCCCAAATCGTGTTTTCGCGGCAGGTGCCTGCACCGGCTGCGAATCGTTGAGAAACAGGAGGAAAAACCATGGATTTAGGTTTTGACGTCGTCGTTACCGTTACCGGTATCGTGCTGGTGTTCTTGATCCTCGTGCTGCTGATGGCGATCATCACGCTGGAGGGCAAGATCTTCGACGGTCTGGGCAAGAAGAAAGCTGCCGCAAAGGCGGCTGCCTCCAAGCCCGCCGCCCCTGCAAAGCCCGCTGCCCCGGTGCAGCAGGCTGCTGCTCCGGCTCCCCAGGTGGAGGAAGGCATTCCCGGTGAGGTGGTGGCTGCCATCATGGCCGCCATCCACGCAATGGGCAATGGCAAGTACACCCTCAAGGCGGTGCGCCGCGGCACCAACGGCTGGGGCAAGGCCGGTGTGAACGACACCACGGCCCCGTTTTAACACAGGAGGAAGAACATGACACAGTTTATTGATACTCTGGTCGGTATTTTCCAAAGTTCCGGCTTTGCACGGTTCGGTGAGCCCGGCGGCTACCTGTACGCGATCATGATCTGCGTGGGCTGCTTTTTGCTGTACCTCGCCATCGTGAAGGAATTCGAGCCCCTGATCCTGCTGCCCATGGCATTCGGCATGATCCTGGCAAACCTGCCGGGCAGCGGCGTCATCCACATGGAATACTTTGTCGGTGACGGTCTGGAACACCCCCTGTGGGTCCAGATCCTGAACAACGGCGGCCTTGCCGATATGCTATACATGGGCGTCAAGCTGGGCATTTACCCCCCGCTGATCTTCCTGGGCATCGGCACCATGACCGACTTTGCTCCGCTGATCTCCAACCCCAAGAGCCTGCTGCTGGGCGCTGCCGCTCAGTTCGGCATCTTTGGTACTTACATGGGTGCCCGCCTGCTGGCCGCTACCGGTCTGGTGGACTTCACCCAGAAGCAGTCCGCTGCCATCTCCATCATCGGCGGTGCCGACGGCCCCACCGCCATCTTCGTTACCTCCCGTCTGGCTCCTGAGCTGCTGGGCTCCATCGCTGTGGCGGCCTACAGTTACATGGCTCTGGTGCCCGTCATCCAGCCGCCCATCATGAAGGCGCTCACCACCAAGAAAGAGCGTACCGTCGTGATGAAGCAGCTGCGCACCGTCTCCAAGACCGAGAGGATCATCTTCCCCATCATGGTCACCATCATCGTGTCCCTGATCGTCCCGGATGCCGCCGTTCTGGTGGGTATGCTGATGCTGGGCAACCTGATGAAGGAGTGCGGCGTGACGGATCGCATCCAGAAGACGGCCGGCAATGAGCTGATGAACATCATCACCATCTTCCTGGCCCTGTCTGTTGGTTGCACCACCAGTGCAAACACCTTCCTGAACACCCGCACCCTGTTCATCATCGTGCTGGGCCTGATCGCCTTCTCCTTCGGCACCGCAGCCGGTGTGCTGTGCGGCAAGGTGATGTACGCCGTGACCGGCGGCCAGGTGAACCCGCTGATCGGTTCCGCAGGCGTTTCCGCTGTGCCGATGGCCGCCCGTGTGTCCCAGAAGGTGGGCCAGAGCGAGAACCCGCAGAACTTCCTGCTGATGCACGCCATGGGCCCCAACGTGGCCGGCGTTATCGGTTCTGCCGTTGCTGCTGGTATTCTGATCAATATCTTCGGCTAAGCATTCCCTGAAAAACAAATGTTCCCGTCCGGTGGTCCTGTACTGCCGGGCGGGTTTTGTTTTGTCACTGTGCAAGCTCTGATAGAGAAGCGTTATCTTGCACACATCGACTTTTTTGACTGCACATCGTGCAAAAAACAACTGTGCAAGGCTTGCACAGTTCGCCTGCGTTTACACAGTTCCAAGTGTGCAAACAATTGGAAGAGTGCAAAGTTTGCACACATTGAATTTTAAACGTAGATAAATTATTATTTTGGAAGTGTGCAATTTGTTTCACCCCGGCAGAAAAACCATGTGGACCCTCCGTCTGCGCCAACCGCCTTGTGGTGTGGCAGAGCATGGCTCCACGGAACCTGCCTGGGGCGGCACCGGCAGCGGGCCCCCTGCGCAGAAAATGGGCCGCAAAATTTCCGCGCAAATGCCGCCTGCAAACGCACCGGCTATTCTCAATTTCCTGAAAATGTGGTATACTGTTCTTTGACAATAAAAGGAGACAGGGGAACCCATGGCAACAGATCTGACACAAGAATTCTGCGCTCTGCGCGACACCTATATCGAAAAACAGTTCGGCCGCCTGAACGAGATGCAGCGGCGGGCGGTGTTCACCACCGACGGCCCGCTGCTCATCCTGGCCGGAGCCGGCAGCGGCAAGACCACCGTGCTGGTCAACCGCATTGCCAACCTCATCCGGT
>ENA-OWRC01002279-OWRC01002279.1-human-gut-metagenome-genome-assembly--contig:-NODE-2279-length-15452-cov-2.422160_pt1 | contig 15452 bp, 14 predicted proteins | sample MGYA00248268_ERZ651895 | MGnify/ENA primary metagenome ERZ651895 (study PRJEB26924, sample SAMEA4378242) | human gut metagenome | biome: human gut; feature: human-associated habitat; material: faeces...
TTCCACCAACTTCATTTATAAGACCCTGCAAAACTGCCTGCTCTCCTACGAGAATTGTTCCAAGATCCTTTGTTAAAATGCCCGTATTAATCATCATTTTTTCTAGCATCTCTTTTTCTATATCTGCATGTGACGATATAAATGTAACTATCCTGTCCTGTATCAGCTTAAAATAATCAAATGTCTGTGGCGCACCTATTATCATTCCATTCATCCTTACCGGATGTATAATCATAGTCGCTGTCGGTGCAATAAATGAATAATCTGTGCTTACTGCCAGAGGTACACCAATACTATGGGAATCGCCAAGCACCAGTGACACTGTTGGAGTCTTCATGGAGGCAATCATCTCTGCCACTGCAAGTCCCGCACTCACATCACCGCCTACCGTATTCATAATAAATAATACACCCTTTATATCTTCATCATCTTCAATCGCTGCAAGCCGCGGCAATACATGCTCATATTTCGTACTCTTACTGGAAGCCGGAAGCACATCATGTCCTTCTATCTCACCAATAATCGTCATAAGATAGATTTTACCATGTGCTTTATTTTTATCAAGTGTCACCTGTCCAAATTCTTCTATTCTCTGGTCGGATTTTTCTGATTGTATATTTTTGCTGTCATTTTTACTCTCACTATTATTATCAGGATTACTATTATCTGTTGTATAATCTCCTGATATAATTTTATTCGGTATTTCATTTACAACTGCATTATCCCTGACATCTGTTTTTTTGCTATCCATCCTCATCAGATACTCCTCCAGAATCTTTATTATAGTTAATATAATCTGCAATTCTTTTAATATTATTCATTTACCCTTTGGTATTATTCATTTTACCTTGACTTTTACAGTTAATACATTTATAATTATTTAGTAATTATGTTACAGGCTCCTGTGGCTCAGTTGGTAGAGCAACGCATTCGTAATGCGTGGGTCGTGGGTTCAAGTCCCATCGGGAGCTTTATTTTATAGATTATTTTATCTTAATACTATCTGTAATTCATTCACATCCTTAATCATTTTCCCATAATATAAATTATAAGAATTTCATTTCTGCTGTTACATGCCATCTACACTACGTTAAGACATTGTTTATATGCAGATTATTTTATCGTGAAAGGTATGATTTATATGGAAAATATTCTTTCTATTAATAATGTTTCTTATTCATACCATACCTTAGCAGGTGAGACAAAAGCTTTAGAAAATATAAGCTTTAATGTACGTGAAGGCGATTTTGTTGCTATAGTCGGCCCTTCTGGTTGTGGCAAATCCACGCTTCTTTCACTGATAAGCGGTTTAATACAGCCTGAAAGCGGTTCTATATATATAAATAATGTACCCGCCAATGAATCAACACTTCATATTGGCCATATGTTCCAAAAGGATAATCTTTTTGAATGGCGTTCCATATACAGAAATGTCCTGTTAGGTCTTGAAATCCAGAAGAAATGTACCAATGAAAAGCTTTCACTTGTAAAGGAAATGTTTGACTCCTACGGACTATCACAATTTAAGAACAGCAAGCCTTCGCAGCTTTCAGGTGGTATGCGGCAACGCGCAGCACTTATAAGAACTCTTGCACTTGAACCTGATATCCTGCTGCTTGATGAACCATTTTCAGCACTTGATTATCAGACCCGGCTTGAGGTTAGTGATGATATAGGTAAGATTATCAAATCCAGAAATACAACCGCCATACTTGTAACGCATGATATTGCCGAGGCTATATCCATGGCAGATACAATAATTATTCTGTCTCACAGACCCGGCACAGTCAATAAGATTGTTAATATACATCTTTCCATAGATGAACGTACTCCTTTTAATTCAAGAACTGCACCCGAATTTAAAGATTATTTTAATATGATATGGAAGGAGCTGGAATAATGTCTGAATTACAACACGCATATTATATTAAGGCAAGAAACAGAAAGCGTATGATAACAGCCGCCCGTATCCTGCTTTTTACCGCTATCATCATATTATGGGAGCTATTAACCCGACTGCATATAATCGATGCATTTATATTCAGTTCTCCATCACGCATTATAAAGACATTTATAAATATGTTAATGGACGGCTCTATAATATACCACACCTGTGTAACATTAGCCGAAACACTTATAAGTTTCGCACTTATTGTCTTTCTTGGAATAAGTATTGCAATTATACTGTGGTTTAACCCGGTTCTCTCAAAAATACTCGAACCATTTCTGATAGTATTAAACAGCCTGCCAAAATCAGCACTTGCGCCAATGCTTATAGTATGGCTTGGCAATAATCCAAAAGCCATTATTGTAACTGCAGTTTCCGTTGCTGTATTTGGTACCATCATAAACATATATACCGGTTTTATGGAAACAGACCCTGATAAAATACGCCTCATATACACACTTGGCGGTAACAGACAGCATATACTCACAAAACTCATTCTTCCATATTCCATAAAAATTATTTTAAGCAATATGAAGGTCAGTATAGGTCTTGCACTCGTCGGTGTAATCATCGGTGAATTTCTTGCGGCACGTTCAGGTCTTGGATATCTTATTATATATGGAAGCCAGATTTTTAAAATGGACTGGGTTGCATTATCCATTGTCATATTGTGTATCATATCAATGATTCTATTCAAACTGATTGATTATGCCTACAGAAAATTTTCCCTGCCTTAAAGCTGACTTTAAGTGCTATTAATAATTAAAAACGATTTATTTTATAGCTTAAAAATGAAATCTTTATGTTTTGTTGCATTTTTCATACAAATAAAAAGACCTGTAAGCTCTATGTACCATTCTTACATCGTCAGATTTTTATACTGACTTTCTGAAAATAGTTCATTTCTGCTTACAGGTCTTTTCCATCCTATAATGGCTTTGAACTTATAATTATTAAGCTTCATTGCCATTTAAAACTAACTATGGAATACTGACAACCCCATTATTATTACCATTATTATTACCATTCGGAATTGCAACATTGCCATTATTATTCTGTGTATTATCAGGTATTACAACATTTCCTGTTGTAGACGGCTGTGTAGCTGCCGGCTCGACCGGCTGAGTCAGTGCTGGCGTTGTCACCTCAACCGTGGCCTGTGTCGTACTTTCTGTTGTAATCTCCTGCGTAGTACTCTCTGTAGTCTGCTCAACTGTTGTCTCTTCCACTGTTGTCTCTTCTATGTGCTGTTGTGTTACATACTCCTGAGTAGTCTGTTGTACAGCCTGTGTTGTAGGTTGTACTGTAGGTGCTTCCTCTGCATTATGATTATACACCCTGGTCTGCGGAAGAGAAGTCTGTTCTTCAATATAATATATTCCAAGATCATCTATCTCACCGGTATATTTATCACGCTGCATTATAACATTGTTATAGAATTTACAATCTTCTGCTAAGAAAGTATTAAATATATGATGTCCAAACTTAGAAGTAAGAGGCTGTGCCTGTGAAAACAGATTAGCACCTAATCCAAGCCGGTCTCCCTCAATCTCAACACCCATGGCTGCAAGAGTAGTCGGGAACATATCAAGTGTTGAAAAATTCCTCAGATATTTAGTATCCTTATCTGTCTGTGCATTAATAAATACTGAATATACTGTTCTGTCATAATTTTCATCAAACTTTGTGAAAAATTCACTCGCATAACTTAAATGATCACCTGTAATTACAATAGTCGTATCATTATAAGCAGGCTGTTTTTCAAACCACTCCATAAATTCTTTAATCTGATTATCTATACAGTTATATACCTTTTCATGTTCATCAGTAAACTTATCTGAACATTTATCACATACATATACATCATCTGCATGTGTATCAAGTGTAGCTGCCGTTATATTAAATGGCTGTCCGCTGTCATATGCTTTAGTAATCTGGTCTTTTATTATCTCAAATGTTACAGCATCATTATATCCCCAGCCAGCTGCATAATCCTGTGATATATATCCTCTCTCCTTAGCCGCTTTATAATCAATAATATCATAATTACCATGCTGCGTATAGAATTTATCTGTTGCTGCAAAGGCTGCATCAAATCCCGATATAAATATGTTCTTATACCCGTTCTTTTCTAAGATATCGCCAATAGTCTTAGTTCCCGGTATAAACTTATAATCAGATGAATAACCATAAGCATTAACCTCGTCATTTAAAGGTACGCCTGACGACTGGGAAACCATTCCCTTAATAGTATATTCACCACCATAACATACATAAGCCTGCCCGCCATTTTCATTCTGTACAGTTACATTATTCTTCTGCAGTTTTGTAAGATATGGCATTATCTCTTTCGTCTCAACACCATTATCCTCTTTTGTCTCCAATGTCTTTTCTAATGATTCAACATACAGGTATAGCACATTACGTTTCTTTTCAGGAAATGTCAACTTAACATCATCAGGATTAACATAATACGTTTCATACATCTGGTCTGCACTGTCAATATCAATTGCATCATCAACCATTATTGAAACATTTAAAATATCCTTATCAGAACCCTGTAATATGTTATTGGTATAATACTCACTGTTTTGTGACAACATCTCATTAAGTTCACCAAGTCCTAATTCTTCTGCAAGCGTCTGTCTGTCAGAGAAAATATTAGTACCAAGTCCTAACCTGTCACCTTCAATCTGTACTCCCATTGCTGCAAGTGTTGATGGAAGCATATCAAGAGTTGTAAATGTCTTAATATAATCTTTCTTCTCAACCTGTGCATTAACAAACATTGAGAAAACTGTTCTGTTATAATCCGTACAGTCATCAAAATATGTTGTTGCAAAACTGCAATGATCACCGCTTATTATAAGTGTCGTATCCTCGTAACAAGGCTGCTTCTCAAACCACTCAATAAATTCAGCAATCTGGTCATCCGCACAGTGATATACCTTATCATGTACATCTGTATACTGACTGTCACAATTACTGCATTCATATACATCATCTGCATGTGTATCAAGAGTTGCCGCAGTTATATTAAATGGCTGTCCGCTTTCATAATTGGCTGTAATCTCTTTTTTTAAGATTTCAAACATCTTAAGGTCTTCATATCCCCAGAACACATCATAATCCTCGGGTATATAACCTTTTTTCTTAGCGGCATCCGGATCAACTATTTCATAATTGCCATGCTGGTTATAATAAAGGTCAGTTGCAGCAAACTTACTGTCACAACCTGTAACAAATATATTCTTATAACCATTAGAAGCAAGAATCTGTCCTAATGAAAATGCTCCCGGTAAAAACTTTGCATTTTCATTATAGTTATAGAAATTAATATTAATCATAAGCGGAGTAGCTGATGACTGTGATACCATTCCTGCCATTGTCCAGTCTCCACCTTTTACAACATGACCCTGTTCACCCTTTTCATTGGCTACTGCTATATATTTTTTCTGAAGCTCTGTAAGCTTAGGAAGAATATTGGTACTCTTTGCTCCGCCTTCTTCCTTTGATTCAAGTGTCTTTTCAAGAGATTCTGCATAAAGATATATAACATTCCTCTTCTTCTCTGGAAATGTTATATTAGCTGTAGCAGGATTCACATAATAATCATCATAGAGAGCCGTTGATGTTGTCTTACTCTTTATATATGCCGTAAGACCACTCGCATATGATACATATACCCCTGAACATACAAGCGCTATTATTGATAAACCAAACAATATTCTTCTTAAAGGCATAAATGGAAATAATCTTATGCTAAGCTTGTCTTTGTCCGTTCTTATTTTCATAACTACATTCTTCTTGTAAAAGTTATTAGTAATAATCCATACAACAAGCTCTATTATTACTGTAGGAAGAAGACTCATATATAAAAATGTCCAAATATATGCAGTATCCGTTCCGGTCTTAGGAGCTGTAAGCGTATACAATGTCGAATCAATTGACACATGTCCAAACTTTACAAACATCCAGTTAAGTGAAAATAACAGTAATACCGCTATAAATAATAGTATCATACCTATTATATAAAGCACCTTACCTGCTTTCTTTCTCTCCACCTTTGTAAAACTAAACTTTTTTTCATCTGATCTGATATCTGACATAATCCTATCCTTTTCTAATTCTAAATACTATTCCATTCTGTTACTTTACAAAATAAAATTCACAATGTAAAATAGACTTTAATATTGCGTAAAATGAAGTTTACGCAAAACGCAGTCATCATTATACCCCAAAAATATAAACAATACAACATTTTTATTTTGTTTTAATATAATTTATAAAGGGATTTTTCATCTTTTACTTATAATAATTATTTTTCAATATTATATCAGTATTATAATGTCTTCCCGGATTGGAGATTTATGATTTCACTTTCAATAAAAGATACAAAAAACTTTATGTCACAGCTTCTTGTTAAGAATACCTTTGACACACTATACATATCAGAAGCAGATATAGCAACCTCTGTCACTTTTTCCATTAATGGTCTGATTAACAAAGATTATTATACACAGGAAGAATATGAACAGCTCATACATAAAAAATATTCTCTATGGAGTGATATAAAACCGGTATGTTTTAATCTTATAAAAGGAAAAAAAGTCCCGGCTTCAATGAAACTTATATTTATTTTCCCTGACAGTCTGTGTGAACATATTATATCAGACTATTCACTTGCATATTCTCTGCCTGATATCAACGCACTGTGTATTAACATAAAATATTTTAACGGCTGTGTAACTATTACCACCGGCACTTCACTTAATATGTTTACTATGGATAAATCAGTCGATGCTGCCTTTGATGATTATATAAAAAAACATCTGTATAATGCCGGTATTGACTATGAAGAACTTAATTAAAAGGCTTATTTATACAATTGACATATAATAATCTTCAGAAAATATTTATACCTTAATTTTAGTTAATATTTTTTTAATAATTTCAAAAAACCTTTGCAAATATGCTATTTTCTTACATATGCGCTGTATTTATTAGCACTCAGATAAAATGAGTGCTAATTTTTTCTTGACTTTCAGTCATTATTGTATTAAATTACATCTTGTACAAATACAGTTATATTTAAACTGTAACTTAATTAAACATTTAAGTATAAATATTAACGTTTTCAAAATGGAGGATTATTATGGCAAACGAACATGGAAATTTATCAATTAACAGTCAGAACATTTTCCCAATAATCAAGAAGTGGATGTACTCTGACCATGATATCTTTTACAGAGAATTAATATCAAATGCATGTGATGCAATTACAAAATTAAAGAAGCTTGATCTCATCGGAGAATATGAAGCTCCTGATGATATTGAGTACAAGGTAATCGTAAAGACAAGTCCTGAACACAAGACAATAAAGATTATTGATAATGGTATCGGTATGACTAAGGAAGAAGTCAGCGAATATATCAACCAGATTGCTTTCTCCGGTGCAGAAGCTTTCCTTGAAAAATATAAAGATAAGACTAATGAAGACCAGATTATAGGTCATTTTGGTCTTGGTTTCTATTCAGCATTTATGGTTGCTGATACAGTAACTATTGATACTCTTTCTTATAAAGAAGGCTCAGAAGCTGTTCACTGGTCATGTGACGGTGGTACAGAATATGATATGGAGGACGGTTCTAAGACTACTCCCGGTACTGAGATAACTCTTTATCTTAATGAAGACAGCTATGAATTTGCTAATGAATATAAAGCAAAGGAAGTAATCGACAAGTACTGTTCATTTATGCCACTTCCTATTTACTTTGAAAATGAGGATGCCGGTCAGCTTACAGAAGAAATTCCTGAAGAAGAAGTTACAGAAAAGGATACAGTCCTTGATACATTCGTAAAGGATGCAGTAACAGAAGAAGTCGAAAAAGAAGATGGCACAAAAGAAACTGTTGAGAAAGTTCCTGCTAAGAAAATGGCTAAGATTGTTAAGCGTCCTGTAGCCTTAAACGAGACTCACCCTCTCTGGACAAAGCATCCTAATGAATGTACTGATGAGGAATATAAGAACTTCTACCGTTCAGTATTTAAGGATTATAAAGAGCCTCTCTTCTGGATTCACTTAAATATGGATTATCCATTTAACTTAAAGGGTATATTATACTTCCCTAAGATTAATACAGAATATGAATCTATCGAGGGTACAATTAAACTATACAACAATCAGGTATTCGTAGCTGATAACATTAAAGAAGTTATTCCTGAATTCTTACTTCTCCTCAAAGGTGTTATTGACTGTCCTGACCTTCCACTTAATGTATCACGTAGTGCATTACAGAATGATGGATTTGTTAAGAAAATATCAGAATATATCACTAAAAAGGTTGGTGACAAGCTTTCAGGAATGTATAAAACTGATAAGGAAAATTATGAGAAATACTGGGATGATATCAATCCATTTATCAAGTTTGGCTGCTTAAAGGATGAGAAATTCTATGATAAGATGAAAGATTTCATTATATTTAAGAATCTTGACGGCAAGTACCTTACATTAAAGGAATGTCTTGAAGAAAATAAAGAAAAACATGAAAATACAGTATTCTATGTAACTAACGAAACAGAGCAGAGCCAGTATATCAATATGTTTAAGGAAGAAGGCATTGATGCCGTAATTCTTACACATAATATTGACCAGCCATTTATCACACATCTTGAAAGCAAGAATGAAAATGTCAAATTTGCCCGTATTGATGCAGACCTTTCAGACAGTTTCAAGGAAGAAACATCAGAAGATGAATTAAAGGATATTACTGAAACTCTTACAGATACATTTAAAAAAGCACTAAACAAGGATAATCTTGTTGTAAAAGTTGAGAAGTTAAAGAACGCTTCTATCTCATCAATGATTACTCTTTCCGAACAGGACAGACGTATGCAGGATATGATGAAGATGTACAGCATGCCGGGCATGGATCCATCAATGTTTGGTGGTCAGGGTCTTACACTTGTTCTTAATGCTAACAACGACCTTGTTAAATATATCGTAGATAACAAAGAGGGTGAAAATACTCCAATGATATGCGAACAGTTATACGACCTCGCACTCTTAAGCCATGCACCATTATCACCTGAACAGATGACTAATTTCATTGCAAGAAGCAATAAAATCATGGAACTGCTTGCAAAATAATATCTTATACAGTAGAATATGATATGTGAATTAGCCGCACTCGGATACAATTCCGGGTGCGGTTTTGTTATAAAGGATATAAAAGCAGTTCAATATTCTTATTTCACATTTACTAAAATAATGCCATAAACAAAACAGCCTTATCTTAATACATATTGACAGATTGTTTTTTGGCGGAATGGGGATTTATTATATGCAGGAATATGACAACGATTACTACGAAAAGAGAAAACGTCTTTACGATGACTTTGATAAAAATGACGATGAATTGAATGAACAATATAACAAAAGTACTTCTTCCCTTTCTGAAAAGAAGAGCAGTTCATCAGGTATTATCTCTGAAATATTCAGTTATGTTAAAATATTTGCCATAGCAATAATAATTGCATATATCACTACACATTTCATTATTATTAATGCACAGGTTCCAACCGGTTCTATGAAAAATACGATTATGGAGGGCGACAGGCTGATAGGCTTCCGTCTTTCTTATAAATTCAGCAAGCCGGAACGTGGCGACATAGTTATATTTAAGTATCCTGATGATGAGACACAGACATATGTTAAGCGTGTAATTGGCACACCAGGTGATATAGTACAGATAGCGAATGGTAAAGTGTACATCAATAATGAAGAACTTGAAGAGACTTATCTTAAAGAACCTATGAATATTTCTACCAAACAGGAAACATATGTTGTTCCGGAAGGTCATTATTTTATGATGGGCGATAACCGTAACAGTTCTCTTGATTCAAGATACTGGACTAATACCTATGTTGCAGAAGATAAGATTCTTGCAAAGGTCTTATTCCGTTATTATGATGGCGAAAACAAACACATTTCATTCAGTAATATTAATTAATATAATTTATATCACTTACAAAATGAATATATTTTTTTAAAACCTCCATACTATATATAGCCGGTATTACTATATACCTGCTAATATATTTTATGGAGGTTTTTTATGACTAATCTTGATTGTAATGTAAGCTGCTGCTGCCATAATGACAACAGCGAAAAAAAATGTTGTCTTTCTTCTATTAATGTCCGCGGAACAGGTGCCTGTACATGTGACGATACATGCTGTGGCAGTTTCTTTGAAGACAAGTCCGGCTCTGTCTCTAATGCAAGCAATACACCTCATGTAACTCTTGATATTTCCTGCGATGCTGATAGTTGTGTATACAATGATAACTGCAAATGTACAGCCGACCATATCGACATATCAGGAATATTCGCTTCTGCTAAAGACGACACTGTATGTGCAACCTATAAAAGCCGTAACTAACCGGCAAAAAGGTTATTAAATCTTATTATTCAGGTTATTAAAATATGTCAGATAAACGAAGTAATACTGTTAAAACAATCAATATCACGACAGACGACAAAAAATTAACGCAGCTATCATTCTTAAGTTTATTTAGTTCTGTCTGCATACGCAATCTCAAAGAAATATTCTATATTATATACGATTATATTACGATATTATATGGTTTTATTTATGTATATATCCACATCAGGCGGCTTAATAATAAGACTGAGAACTAAAGAAACTATTTTGTTATTTTTCCAATAGCCTGTTAGTTATTTGTTAGCTACGCAGGCGTATCTGCATGAATTTATATAAACATTTAAAAAGGACTGTTCCAGCATTTACGCTGGTTCAGTCCTCTTTGACAACTTATAAAAAGCTGTAAATATTAAACTCTTGATAAATATTCTCCAGTACGTGTATCAATCTTAACTGTATCTCCCTGGTTTACGAATAATGGAACTAAAATCTTAGCACCTGTTTCAACGATAGCCGGCTTAGTAGCACCTGTAGCTGTATCACCCTTAACCCCAGGTTCTGTCTCTGTTACTTCTAACTCAACATTGATAGGTGGTTCAATAGCAAATACGTTACCATTGTGTGAACATAACTTAACCATCTCGTTTTCCTTAACAAACTTAAGTGAATCACCAACGTTATCAGCGCTTAATGCAATCTGATCATATGTTTCTGTATCCATGAAGTTGTAAAGATCGCCATCAGCATATAAATACTGATATTCTTTTCTTTCAATATGAGCTAAAGTAAACTTTTCTGTTGGTCTGAAAGACTTTTCAACAACACCACCACTTACGATATTCTTTAACTTTGTTCTAACGAAAGCAGCACCCTTACCAGGCTTAACGTGCTGGAATTCTATTACCTGCCAGATAGCATTATCCATTTCCAATGTGATACCATTCTTAAAATCACCTGCTGTTACCATTCTTTGGTATACCTCCTATTTAATCAATAACTTTTATCATTTTATAATAAATCAGCGGTTTTGGCAACCTCTTTTTTACATTTACTTACATAAATTCATATATAAAAGCAATTTCAGCTATTCTTATTCTATCATTCCCTATAATCTAATATATAAAAGCATGCTGTATTATTTGTTTTTCAACATATCCTTTAAAGCCTCCATGGCATACAAATAGCCGTTAAGTCCAAGGCCTACTACCTGTCCGTTACATACCGGCACAGTTACTGATGTATGTCTGAATTCTTCTCTTGTATGTACATTAGATATATGAACTTCAATCTTAGGAATGTCTGCCACTGATGCAAGTGCATCCCTTACAGCATAGCTGTAATGAGTAAATGCACCGGGATTAATAACTATTCCATCCACCTTATCATAATATGCCTGTTGTATTCTGTCTATTATTGCTCCCTCGTGATTACTCTGGAATATTTCAACATCTGCATCAAGTTCCCGTGCTTTTTCATTGATAAGCTTTTCAAGATATGTATAATCCTGATTGCCATATATTCCTTTTTCCCTGATTCCCAAAAAATTAATATTAGGTCCGTTAATTACCAAAATCTTCATAAATTTTCTCCATTCCATGGCATGTTATCGTTTTATTCATCAATATTAAAAATCATTTTAATCACGATATATCCATAATTATTCACATATTAATAAACATCTGTATATTAATATTATTTAATGATACCGGGGTAAGAATCTTCCAACTATGATATCTTAATCAGCTATGTATTATGTTATCATACATAGCTTCAAATGATTGGTTGTCTGTAGTAATGATACAATCAGCTGTACTCTCATATATATCTTTTCTTGCCCTCATAAGGGCTTCTATCTTATCTCTTACCTTTCCACCGGCAAGCAGTGGTCTTTTAGTATCCTTAGAAAGTCTTTTTTCAAGTTCATCTATTGATGTATCAAGAAATACAACCTTACCCAGCTTCTTAAGAAGTGCTCTGTTACATTCTCTTACAGGAAGTCCTCCACCAACTGAGATAACGCTATTATTAACCGACTCTGCAAGTTTCTTTATAGTCTGTGTTTCAAGGTCTCTGAAATACTCCTCTCCCTTGTCTGCAAATATCTCATTAATGCTTCTTTTTTGTACAGATTCAATATAATCATCCGTATCAATAAAATCCATTCCATGATGCTTTGCAATCCATTTGCCAAATGTTGTCTTTCCACAGCCCATAAATCCTATCAGTACTATATTATTCAACTATTCCCAGCTCCTTTTTCATACATTCATACACTTCCTGTGCCTGTTCTTTAGTTACTTGTATATTATTCCATAACTCAAATGCACTTACTCCCTGATATAAAAGCATCTTAAGGCCATTATATGACTTCTTACCCTGTTTTTCCATAAGTTTCATAAACTTAGTCTTTACAGGATTATATATAATATCAACTCCTACCAAAGCTTTCTTATAAAATTCCTCATCCTCTATTATTGCCTTATCACAATCAGGATAAAGTCCTACACTTGATGTCTGGATAACTATGTAATTATCTTTTTCAAGCTTATCATAATCTGATAAAGCCATAGCCTTAACTGTATGTGAATTAAAATGTCTGTTGACATCATCGGCTATGCTCTGTGCTTTCTGCACTGTCCTGTTAAGAATATTTACACTTGCAGCACCCTTATCTGCACATAAAAAAGCAATTGCCCTTGACGCTCCACCGGCTCCAAGTATTATACAATCACTTCCATCAAGCTTAATGTCTGCCTCATCAAGTTCTCTTGCAAGTCCTATAATATCAGTATTATAACCCTTATATCCTTTATCTGTCCTTACAAGAGTATTAACTGCCCCTATAGCCTCTGCTACTTTATCAGTTTCTGCAAGTGCAGCTATAACCTCCTGTTTATGTGGAACCGTAACATTAAGTCCTAATATATTAAGCGAATATGCACCATTAACTGCTGTGCCTACAGCCCCCTTTTCCACCTTAAATGTTGTATATACCATATCAATTCCACAAAGACTGGCGAGCTTATTATGTATAAGAGGTGATATAGAATGTCCTACCGGATTACCAATAAGACCACATACCCTCGTCGTTCCATTAATTATATTCATGACAATCCTCATTTCCGTATAATTCTATACTATATCTTCATTCATCCCATGCTTCTTCATATAAAAATGCAATACAATCTTCTCAAGATATCTCTTAAGTACTATCTGAATCTCTTCATGTTTATCAATAGGTGCAACAAGAATTGTCTTAATTCCTGCTCTGTTAGCTCCCCACACATCAGTAAATAACTGATCACCTATAAATAATGTATTGGTCTTGTCTGTTTCCATAATCTTCATTGCCTTTATATAATTCACAGGTGATGGTTTCTTTGCATTGCTTACATATTGTGACTTTACTTCATAAGCCAGCGGTTTTACCCTTGGCTCTTTATTATTAGATATAATACATGTACTAATCCCCATGGCATGAAGTCTGTCAAATAATTCAACTGCTCTTTTTGTCACCGGTGCCCCATGCTCAACTAATGTATTATCAACATCATATATAATGCCTTTATAACCTGCTTTTTTAAGCTTCCCATAATCTATGTTATATGCAGAATCATAATACACAGTAGGATAAAATCTCTTAAACATATATTCTGTCTATATTCCTGCCTTTCTGATACTTAATGGTAAATATTTATGTAAAACAATATTCCATAAATCATCTATACTCAGTCTATGTTATAAATATTGTTAATTATTATACAATCTCTACTTTAATATCTTGTTTATCTCTTCTAAAAATGTATTAACATCCTTAAATTCCCTATATACAGATGCAAATCTGACATAAGCTACTTCATCCAGTTCTTTTAACTTATCCATTACAATTGTTCCAATCTCTGTTGTTGTAACTTCTTTTTCCTCAAGATTAAATATCTGATTCTCAATCTCATCCACTGTCTGATTAATCTTTTCCAAAGATATAGGACGCTTATGACATGACCTTACTATTCCTGCAACAATCTTTTCCCTGTTATAAGGTTCTCTGTTATTATCCTTTTTTATAACCATAAGAGGCATTGTCTCAACTTTTTCATAGGTAGTAAATCTTTTTCCACATTCCTCGCATTGACGACGTCTTCTTATAGAGCTGTCATCTGTTGGTCTGGAATCTATAACCTTTGTATTCTCATTACCACAAAATGGACACTTCAATATAATTACCTCCGTATTTTAATCTGTTACAAATGTATATTTTATCTAAAGGTTAATTATAATTTAATATCATTATATGGTCAACTGTTTATTCCGTTTTAAGATATAATTTATTCTCTTTTAAGATGTAATTTTGTTCCAGTATAAATCACTACATTCTGGCAATGATTAATAAAGAATAAAATTATTAAAATACATTTTAAAGGAGAATTGAATTGGCTGGTTATAAAGTTGAAATATGTGGTGTCAATACCGCCACTCTGCCCCTATTATCTGCAAAAGAAAAAGCTGCACTCTTATCCAAAGTTAAAGCCGGAGATAATCAGGCACGCGAAAAATTCATAAGATGTAACCTGCGCCTGGTCCTAAGTATTGTACAGAGGTTTTCTCAAAGCAATGAAAATGTTGATGACCTTTTCCAGATAGGCTGCATTGGAATGATAAAAGCACTTGATAACTTTGATATTAATCAGGGTGTACAGTTTTCAACCTATGCAGTTCCAATGATTATGGGTGAGATTAAACGGCATCTAAGGGATAACAGTTCCATACGTGTAAGCCGTTCACTTAAAGATACAGCATACAAAGCCATTTATGCTAGAGATAATTATATCAAAAATCATCAGAAAGAACCATCTATTACAGAAATAGCCTCTGAAATAGGTGTAAGCCGTGAAGATATCGTAATGGCAATGGATGCCGTACAGTCTCCGGTATCACTATATGAACCTGTATTTTCAGAAGGTGGAGATACTTTATATATAATGGATCAGGTCAGTGATAAAAAGAACAGAGAGGAAAGATGGGTTGAACATCTTGCTCTTTATGATGCTTTTAAGCACCTT
>ENA-OWRC01002282-OWRC01002282.1-human-gut-metagenome-genome-assembly--contig:-NODE-2282-length-15378-cov-8.700059_pt1 | contig 15378 bp, 11 predicted proteins | sample MGYA00248268_ERZ651895 | MGnify/ENA primary metagenome ERZ651895 (study PRJEB26924, sample SAMEA4378242) | human gut metagenome | biome: human gut; feature: human-associated habitat; material: faeces...
GCATTTTTCAAACCTGCGACGTTGTCACGTGAAATCGTCGTATTAGTCGCAATTACCCCGTCCATTTGATGACGAAGTAAGGTATCTGCAATTTGAACGAGCTCAGTCTCAGATAAATCAGGTGCAATTTTTACTGCAATCGGCACATATTTGTTATATTGCTCAGCTAATACTTTTTGACGCTGTTTTATACTTTGCAACAAATCATCAAAGTAATCACCATACTGTAATTGGCGTAAATCCGGAGTGTTCGGTGACGAAATATTTACCGTAATATAATCCGCATAGTTATAAGCTTTGTTTAAGCAAAATAAGTAATCATCTTTCCCCTTTTCAAGCGGTGTGACTTTATTTTTGCCAATATTAATCCCAATTATGCCATCAAATTTTGCCTTTTTAACATTTTCGACCACGTAATCAATGCCATAATTATTGAATCCATTACGGTTAATAATCCCTTCCGCTTCTACTAAACGGAATTGACGAGGTTTCGCATTTCCCTCTTGCGCTAAAGGTGTAACCGTTCCTACTTCAATAAAACCAAATCCCATCGCACCAAATCCATCAATGGCTTCGGCATTTTTATCTGCGCCCGCTGCTAACCCAATAGGATTTTTAAAGGTAATGCCCATTACTTGCTTAGGCGTACCTTGTGGACAAGCCAAAAGCTGCTTTAATAAAAATTGGCAAGGTGATTTACCTGCTAAATGCAATGATTTAATCACTAAATCATGAGCGGTTTCAGGATCAAGGGAAAAAATGGCTTTACGGATTAAAGAATACATACTCGTTTATCTCTCAGGATAGTTCACTGTAAATGGAAAGTGCGGTTGATTTTACCGCACTTTTGTTGAAAAGTTGTGTTGCATTTTAAAATGAAAGCAAAGTATATGCAACGAAAGGTACTTAGATAACTCTACTTGCGAATGTAAAGCTCCTTGGTATAAACATAATCCTGTGGATTATGCATTGGGAATCCACCTACTGCTGGATTAATTACTTTGATCAACGGTGAATAGAATATTGGGATTAGAGGAGCCTCTTCCGCAATAATCAGCTCTGCTTGACGATATAATTCAGCACGCATCTTATCATTTAAAGTACTTTGTGCTTCTTTCATGATTTGATCAAATTTCTCATTCTCCCACAGCCCCACATTTTCGGGAGATGTTGAAACTAATGAATTAAGAAATGCTGATGGCTCATTATATTCCGCATCAATTGACATACGAGACAATTGGAAATTTCCCATATTGCGTTCGCCTAAATAGGTTTTCCATTCCATCGTACGTAATTTAACATCTGCACCTAATTGTTTTTTCCATTCTGAAGCTAACGCTAACGCAACTTTTTCATGTGTCGCATACTTGTTATAAAAAATCTCAAACTGGATCGGATGTTTTTCATTATATCCTGCATCATTTAATAATTTTTTAGCTTGTTTAACCCTTTCCGTTAACGGTTGACTCAATTCAACAATATTCGGCGCATTAAAACCATCGACTTCAGGTGGGGTTAATGTCGCAGCAGGTTTACGCAAGCCAATAATATGTTCTGCTATTAATGGTCGGTCTAACGTAAGATATAGCGCTTTGCGTACCTTTTCGTTATCAAATGGTGGTTTCGCCACATTGAACGTGTAGAATTCAGTCGTTAGTCTCGGGACCACAAGTAACGCGCTTGGCGTATTTTTCTGAATATGTGGTATTTGCTCCACTGGTATCCAAGTTAAATCTAATTCTTTAGCTTGGTAACGTTGATATGCTGAAGCCAAACTTTCTTGAAATAGATATTCTGAAGTATTAATGAGCGTCTTTTTATCATTCCAATAAAATGGGTTACGTTCCGCTGTAATTTTCTCGTTAATTGTCCATTGTTTTAATTTATAAGCTCCATTACTCACTATATTTTGAGGGGTTGCCCATTTATCTCCAAATTGTGTCAATTTATGATGGGGAACAGGGAACATTGTTGGATATGCCAGTAGCTGTAAGAAGTAAGGTGTGGCTTGGGTTAGTTTGATTTCAAGTTGTTTATCATTAATCGCCTTAATACCCAACGCACTTATAGGCTGTTTACCTTGCATCACATCTTCTGTATTTAAAACATGTGCTTTAGACAAATAACTGGCATTTGGACTACCAAACTTAGGATCAACTGCTCGTTGCCAACCTAGCACGAAATCTTGAGCCGTTACCGGTGTACCATCTGACCATTTTGCATCACGTAATGAAAAAGTATAAATCTTACCATCGTCAGAGACTGTCCATTTCTCTGCCTGCGCTGGCTGTACTTGTCCATTTTCATCTAACCAAATTAATCCTTCAAATAAATCAATCACAATTTGTGCAGCTGTATTTTCTTGAACTAATTGAGGATCAAGTGAGCCGGGATCACTATGTGTATTTTGACGAAAAACCTGAGTTTCAGAAAGTGGTGTGCCCTCAGGCACACTGGCTGAAAATGCTGTTGTTGAGAAAACGCCAAGCATCATACTGACCAGCACTGATGTTTTGTATGTTTTCATATAAAATCCTTATTAACTAATATGGCGAAATGCCATTAATCATTCTATCAAAGGCAATAAAAGAAAAGATTGATATAGTTAACAAATTTGAAAAAAATACGGAATGTCTTATACATCCCGTATTGAATTTATGAAGTATCTGTTCAGAGATTATTGCAAGGCTTTTTCAATCTTCTCAAATAAATCTTTTGAGAGATCTTCAACAGCACTTAATCGTTCTAAGGCACGTTTCATTAACGTTTGACGTTGCGCATCAAAACGTGAGAAACGAATTAATGGCTCTATTAAACGCGCAGCCACTTGTGGATTTGTTTCATTTAAACGAATTAAAACATCTGTTAAGAAACGATAGCCTGAGCCACTAATATGATGGAAAGCTTTTAAGTTGTGATTTGCAAAGCTACCCACTAATGAACGTAAACGGTTTGGATTGTTGAAGTTAAAGCTTGGGTGATCCATTAATGCTTGTACAATTTCCAATACGTTTTCATCAGGACGAGTTGCTTGTAAAGCAAACCATTTATCCATGACTAAGCCATCATGTTGCCATTTTTGTTCGAAATCCGCTAACAAGGTATCACGACAAGGTAATGCTGCTTTGGTTGCCATATTTAATGCCGCCAACGTATCTGTCATATTATTGGCATTATTATAATGTTTTTGGACTACATTATTACCAAGATTGGTGTAAGCCAAATAACTTAAACAAAGATTACGCATTGCTCGTAAGGCGATATCTTCTTGTGTTACTCGATAATCTTCAAGACGAATATGGGTGTAAATACGCAATAAATCTTCTTTCAAGTATTCTGCAATTTGCACCAACATAAATTCTCTTGCGGCTGCAATGCCATCTGGATCAATCGTTTTAAAGCTTTCTGCAAACTCAATGTCTTTTGGCAAGGTTAGAATTAATGTGGCTAATTCAATATCTTGTTCATAATTTTCCAATACATGCGCAAGTGCAGTCAAAACATCAGATGAAATGTCAAAGGCTTCACCTTGTTGGAAATGCGCCACATTACGACGCAATTCTTGGGTAAACAGCATTTGTGCTGCATCCCAACGAGCAAATTCGTTATCAGCGAATTTAAGCAAACCTAATAACTGCTCTGTGGTGTAATCATAATCCAGTTTCACTGGTGCAGAGAAATCACATAATAACGCAGGAATTGGGCGACCATAAATGCCATGGAACTCAAACACTTGGTCTTTTTCTGTTACATTTAATACATCACTTAACAATTCACCGTTATGCTGTAACATTTGTTTCGTGCCTTTGGCATCATAAAGTGCAATTTTCAATGGAATATGTAAGTTTACTTTTTCCATTTGGTCCGCTGTTGGCGGCGTAGATTGCGAAACCGTTAAACGATAAGTATGAGTTTGTTCATCATAGGCATCGCTAATCAATAATTCTGGCGTACCTGATTGGCTATACCAACGACGGAATTGTGCTAAATTAACATCATTCGCACGTTCCATTGCGGAAACAAAATCTTCACAGGTTGCCGCTTTACCATCGTTTTCTGCAATATAAAGTTGCATCCCTTTTTGGAAACCTTGTTCACCTAATAAGGTGTGCAACATACGAATCACTTCTGCCCCTTTTTCATATACAGTCACGGTATAGAAGTTATTCATTTCAATGACTTTTTCAGGGCGAATTGGGTGTGACATTGGGCTTGCATCTTCGGCAAATTGCACCGTACGTAAGAATTTCACGTTATTAATACGATTAACAGCACGGGAGCCCGTATCAGATGAAAATTCTTGATCACGGAAAACCGTTAAACCTTCTTTCAAGCTTAATTGGAACCAATCTCGGCAAGTTACACGGTTTCCTGTCCAGTTATGGAAATATTCATGTGCAATCACACTTTCAATGGCAAGGTAATCATCATCGGTTGCCGTTTGTGGATTTGCCAACACAAATTTAGAGTTAAAGATATTCAACCCTTTATTTTCCATGGCGCCCATATTGAAGAAATCCACGGCAACGATCATGTAAATATCTAAGTCATATTCTAAATTGAAACGGTCTTCATCCCATTTCATCGCTTTTTTCAGACTTTCCATTGCCCAAGAAGCACGATCAAGATTACCTCGGTCAACATAAAGCTCTAAAGCCACTTCTCGACCACTTTTTGTTGTAAAGGTATCTTGTAATAAATCAAAATCACCTGCCACTAAAGCGAATAAATAGCTTGGTTTCGGGAATGGGTCATTCCATTCAACCCAATGACGACCATCCTCTAACTCGCCACTTGCAATGCGGTTACCATTAGAAAGCAAGTAAGGATATTTAGTTTTATCTGCAGTAATTTTGGTTGTATAGCGAGCTAATACATCAGGACGATCAAGCATATAGGTAATTTGACGGAAACCTTCTGCTTCGCATTGAGTACAAATGCCTTCACCTGATTGATAAAGCCCTTGTAAAGAGGTGTTTTGTGCAGGCTCTAGATTCGTCACAATTTCAAGTTCAAAATTGGCCGCACTTTGATTGGTTAAATCTAACGTTAAACTTTCGTGGTCTTGATGATAATGTTTGAAATCTTCGCCATTAAATTTGATGGAAGCAAATTGGAAACCATGACCATCTAATCGTAGGTGTGTTGCTTCGTCGTTTAAACGTTGGAAGGTTGTTTTTGCAGTGACAACGGTATGATTAGGATCTAATTGAAAATCAAGGAAAATATCCGTAACTGTAAAATCAGGTTGTTTGTAATCTTTTCTATATTTCGCTTTAGCTAACATAATCTGCTCTATTTCTAAGAAAAAAACTCCTATTAGGATAAAATTTTATGACAAAACTTGCAATGTAATTTTCAGTCTTTACCGCATAGCAAACGATTGCTTAAAAGTAGGCAAATATGCTATTCTACGCATCGTTTTTTATCAGATAAATTTTTAAAAATATGTCAAATACCGCACAAATTGCCATTGTTATGGGCTCAAAAAGCGATTGGGCAACCATGCAAGAAGCCACTCAAATTTTAGATGAACTCAATGTGGCATATCATGTTGAAGTCGTTTCCGCACATCGAACCCCCGACAAACTGTTTGAATTTGCCGAAAATGCACAAAAGAATGGTTACAAAGTGATCATTGCGGGTGCAGGTGGTGCAGCACACCTACCCGGTATGATTGCGGCTAAAACACTTGTGCCTGTATTGGGTGTCCCTGTTAAAAGTTCTATGTTAAGCGGTGTTGATAGTCTCTATTCTATCGTGCAAATGCCGAAAGGCATTCCTGTCGGTACGTTAGCGATTGGCCCTGCTGGTGCTGCTAATGCAGGATTACTCGCTGCACAAATTCTTGCAGGTTGGGATGAGGCGTTATTCGCTCGCCTACAAGTATTCCGTGAAAATCAAACCAATATGGTATTGGATAATCCTGATCCACGTACATAAAACGCCTTGCAATTTGACCGCACTTTTTAAAGTGCGGTTGTTTTTTTAGCTAGATTTGATGAGAAATTTTATGCAAAACTCTACCCTATATCCTACTGTTTATGTGCTTGGTAATGGTCAACTCGGCAGAATGTTACGTTATGCAGGCGCACCTTTAGATATTCACGTTCAACCGCTTGAGTTCAATGCGCCCGTATTTGATTTACCTAAAGATGCCATCATCACCGCAGAAATTGAACGTTGGGAAAAAACACCTTTAACCGAGTTATTAGGCCATCATAAGAATTTCGCTAATCAGAATGTTTTTGGCTTATTGGCTGATCGCTTTACCCAAAAATCTTTACTGGATGAACTCAATCTCTCTACCTCGCCATGGTGTTTATTAAAAGATAAAACGCAATGGCCTGACGTATTTAAAAACGTGGGCGAAAAAGTCGTGGTAAAACGTCGTACCGGTGGTTATGACGGCCGAGGTCAATGGATTATCACTGAAAATAATCAACGTGATATTACGGACGATTTATTCGGTGAAGTTATCGCAGAAAAATTTATTCCTTTTGATTATGAAGTCTCTATCGTAGGCGCAAGATTTAAAAATGGTGAAAAACGTTTCTATCCTGTAACGCATAACCTGCAGCAAAATGGTATTTTACGTTACAGTGTGACAGATATTTCATTCCCTCAACAACACAGTCAACAAATTCAGGCTGAATCTATGCTCGGAAAAATCATGGACAAGCTTGAATATGTGGGGGTAATGGCGATGGAATGCTTTGTGGTGGGGGATAAATTATTAATTAATGAACTTGCCCCTCGTGTGCATAACAGTGGACATTGGACACAACTAGGTTGTGCCATTAGTCAATTTGAATTGCATCTACGTGCTTTATTAGATTTACCTACACCGTCATTACAACCCATTGCACCAAGTGTCATGGTTAATTTAATTGGTACAAAACATAATCCACAATGGTTGAACACACCTTTCTCCCAATTACATTGGTATGGTAAGGAAGTTCGTCCGGGTAGAAAGTTAGGCCATATCAATATTACGCATCCAGACAAAACGATCATTATTCAACAGCTTGAAAAACTTCGTCACGAACTCCCTGAAGACTATCAATCTGGTTTAAATTGGGCGATTGAGAAATTAAAATAATCGAAAAAAACAACCGCACTTTTTGATGAATATCTAAAAACATCAAAGTGCGGTTAATTTTTATCAGGTTCTTCTTGATAAAATCTATCGGCTGAAGTATAAAATTACTTATCTCACAACACATACATAAGGAAAAGCTATGTTTGAACATATCAAAGCGGCTCCGGCCGATCCTATCTTAGGCTTAGGCGAAGCATTCAAATCTGAAACGCGTGAAAATAAAATCAATTTAGGTATTGGCGTTTATAAAGATGCACAAGGTACAACGCCGATTATGCGTGCAGTGAAAGAAGCAGAAAAACGCTTGTTTGATAACGAAAAAACGAAAAACTATCTGACTATCGATGGTATTGCCGATTATAACGAACGCACAAAAGAACTCCTTTTCGGTAAAGATTCAGAAGTCATTAAAGCAAACCGTGCAAGAACTGCACAAAGTTTAGGGGGCACAGGTGCATTACGCATTGCTGCAGAATTCATTAAACGCCAAACCAAAGCACAAAATGTGTGGATTAGTACACCAACATGGCCTAACCACAATGCAATTTTCAATGCGGTAGGCATGACGATTCGTGAATATCGTTATTATGATGCTGAACGTAAAGCCCTTGACTGGGAGCATTTACTTGAAGATTTAAGCCAAGCAAGCGAAGGCGATGTCGTGCTTTTACACGGTTGCTGCCACAACCCAACTGGTATTGACCCAACCCCAGAACAATGGCAAGAATTAGCCGCGCTTTCAGCGAAAAACGGCTGGTTACCACTCTTTGACTTTGCTTATCAAGGTTTAGCCAATGGTTTAGACCAAGATGCTTACGGTTTACGTGCTTTTGCAGCAAATCATAAAGAATTATTAGTGGCGAGTTCATTCTCTAAAAACTTTGGTTTATACAATGAGCGTGTAGGTGCTTTTACCCTTGTGGCTGAAAATGCAGAAATTGCTTCAACTGCATTAACACAGGTGAAATCAATTATTCGCACACTCTACTCTAACCCAGCATCTCACGGTGGGGCGACTGTAGCGACGGTGTTAAATGATCCACAACTTCGTCAAGAATGGGAAAATGAATTGACTGAAATGCGTGAACGCATCAAAAAAATGCGTCATTTATTCGTTCAGTTATTAAAAGAATACGGTGCAGAGCAAGATTTCAGCTTTATCATGGAACAAAACGGTATGTTCTCTTTCAGCGGTTTATCACCTGAACAAGTTGATCGCTTAAAAGAAGAATTTGCGATTTATGCTGTTCGTTCTGGTCGTATCAATGTGGCTGGTATCACTGAAGACAATATTCGTTATTTATGCGAAAGCATCGTTAAAGTGCTTTAATCAATAAAAACAAAAAGTGCGGTCGAATTTGACCGCACTTTTTTCATCTCAACATAACAAAAGAAAAGGCAGATTTTACTCTGCCTTTTTATCAAATAATTACCATTGGTAACCGATGCTTCCACCCCAGTTTACATCACTGCGGGAATTGATACTTGCACCAACTTTAATCGAAATTTTGTTGTTATCAGAATTTCGGCCATAACCAACTGCGATTGCATTTTCATTGCGATAACCACCAACACCAACAGAAACTAAGCTTTTACCCGCTTCATTTGGACGTTGTAAGAAAGAAATCGCGGTTGCACCTGCAATACCTGCTCGTAATTTACGATCAACGTGATCAATTTTGTTGTCTAAACGATTGATGTTGTTATTAATGTTTTTCACAGCATTATCAACATAACGTTTATTTACTGCATCAGTTGGGTCTTTCGGATCAGCCACATTTACAATACGATTATTGTGCATATCTAATCCACCATGTGCATGGATAGTACCACCAACGTTAACGTCACCTGTTGTAGTTACATTTTTGAATGTCGGTGTATCAGACACAGCAACGCTTAACACTTTTCCTTTTTTGTGAGTTAATTTAATATTTTTACCCGCATCAAGTGTCAATTTATCCATTTTTGTTGCTGTAGATTGAACTGTTTCTTCTGCCACTTCATTTACAACAGTACCTTCAGATGCACTTGCAGTCACGTTAAATCCACGACCACCTGCATTTTTGATTTCATCTTTGGTTTTTTGTGAAAGATCCACTTTGTAATTGGTTACTGTGGTTACAGTCACACCGTCTTTTCCAGTAACTTTGGTTGGTTCGCCCACTGTCACAGTAATTGCATCGGAACCAGCATCAACAGAAGCTGAAGTGTCTTTTGCGTTAACCGTGTAAATCGTTTGATTATTCGCACCAGTTTCAGAAGTAACCTCTACATTCGTTCCAGCTTTTACTTCTGTTTTAGCTGCTGCAGCGGCTTTAGTAATATTGGTATTAAGCTCGTTCTTCGCTGCATGTAATTGGCTGCCATTTATAGCATCTTTGCTATTTTCTGAAATTTCGCCGTCTGATACATTCGTGATTTTTGTATTTCCTGCATTAATACCATCTTTATCATTAATAGTAACAGGTCCTACGGTAATATTATTAGCTTTAACACTAGTAACTTCAATATCATCTTTTAAATTCACTTTAATATCAGTAGCATTTTTATCTTTTGTAACAACCACTTTGGTATTCTTACCATCCACAAAATTTACTTTGCCATGGGTATTAATACGTGATGTTTCTTTACCATTGTTTTGAATGTTAAAGCCCGCATTGTAATAAGCTTGATATAACTGGCTACCATTTACGGCATCATTTGAAGTAGCCGTAATTCGACCCGCACCTACATTTTGGATTTGGCGAACAAGTGCTCCATCACCTACAGATACTGCGCCTTTTTGAGTTGAAAAAGTACCATTGTAGTTAACCGTTTTGACTTTCGCATCATCGTCAAAAGAAGATAAAGCTTTTGCTGTCGGATCAAAATTATTGGCTGCACTACTTGAATAAGAACCTAATGTCACAGAGTTTTCATGCGTACCTTTTGCTTGAGTACCAATCACTACTGCACTAACCCCAGAGACGTTACTAGATGTACCAAGAGCAATAGCATTAACAGCAGAAGAATTACTATCTTTACCAACCGCAACTGCATTCATTGATGAAGCATTAGCATTAGAGCCAGATGCCAATGCATCCACACCTGAAGCTTTAGATGCATAACCGAAAGCCATTGAACCTCTACCACTAGCATCTGCAGTATTACCTAATGCTGAAGCTCCTAAAGCACTCGCTTTAGCCCCATTACCTACAGCTGTCGAAACAACCCCACTTGCATTAGCTCCGGTACCTAGAGCCGCAGCACTTTGAGCGCCAGCGTAAGAACGACGTCCCAATGCTGTAGATTCTCGTCCTTCTGTCACTGCTTCTGAGCCCACAGCAATAGAATTATCTGCTCTAGCCGATGCACCTCGACCTAATGCTGTTGCGCCCCATGCTGAAGCTGATGCACTATCACCAAAAGCAGAAGCACTTAGTGCGAGAGCTTTTGAGTTTCTACCAACAGCGGTTGCTAGAGCGCCTGTTGCATTTGCTACCGCACCAAAGGCTGAAGCCCCTTCACCATCAGCATAAGATGCAACCCCTACAGCAGTTTGGCTATTTCCACCCGCTTTCTCATTAGAGGCTTTTGCCATTAAACCGATAGCAATTGCGTTTCCGCCTTTACCACTATAGGCTCTATTACCAATCGTCACGCCATATTGAGAATTACCATCAGCTTTATCACCTAAAGTTACTGACCAACGTCCTGTATTTGTAGTATTACCACCAATTACTACGCTCTCAGTTGTTTCAGATTTAGCTTTATTACCTAAAACAACAGAATTCCCTGTTGTACCGGTTCCTGCAAGCGCTTTCGCACCAATACCACCAACAATATTTCCTTGATCATTTGATACCACATTGGTTTCAGCCATTGCGGTTGTGCTTACACCCGCTAAAACTGCAGCGCCAATAATTACATTTAATGCTTTACGTTTGTCAGTTTGAGATGATTTACCCGCAGACTTGCTTAGTTCTGAAACAGCAACCCAGCATTGATTTACTTTATTCCAAATAATTTTAAAAACATGATTCATATTAAAGTTTCCTATAATCTAAAAATAACTAGTCAAGACAAACAACATCTTGATTCCGAATAAGTATAATAGGAAACTCAGCAATTAACAGATAATTTACAAGATTTTACAAAAGCTTACAAAGAATAGTTTTTTATGGAGAAGTTAAATGTAATGTAAAGATAAATTAAAGATAAATTAAAGATAAATTAAAGATAAATTAATAACTTAAAACATATGTATAATTATATACTTATTCTGCTGATAAAAGTAAAAAAGGCCATAAAAATGACCATTTTTTATATTGAATTACCACTTCTCTAACGCTTCTTTATCGCTCTCTCTCGCTTCAATCCAGCGTTCACCTTGATTGGTTTGTTCTTTTTTCCAGAACGGGGCTTTGGATTTTAAGAAGTCCATAATGAATTCATTAGCGTGGTAAGCATCGCCTCGGTGAGCAGAACTGATACCGACTAAAACAATTTCATCGCCAGTATGCAAAAGTCCCACACGATGAATCACAGACACTCGTTGGATATCCCAACGGGCTTTCGCCTGTTCTACAATTTCACGCAAGGCTTTTTCTGTCATGGCGGGATAATGCTCTAAGTATAAGCTCGATACCTCATCACCTAAATTAAGATCGCGAACTTTCCCCACAAAAACAACTGTTGCACCAACCGAATGTTGCTCAGAAAGCCATTCGTAAACGGCATTTTGATCGAAAGGCTGTTCTTGTACTGAAATTTGAATATCCGTCATTTAGCCCCCTGTTACTGGTGGGAAAAACGCAATTTCATCACCATTTTTGACTGCACTTTCTAATGGCATCAAGGTTTGATTGATAGCGACTAAAAGCTTGCCTTTTTCTAACGCTAACGCCCATCTATCACCTTTTTGAGCAAGATGTTCACGCACCGCTTCCGCTGTCGCAAAATCGCCTTCAAGCTGAATAGAATCTTCCCCAATTAATTCGCGAGTTTGAGCAAAAAATAAAACATTTAACATCTTATTTTTCCTCCGCAATAAAATGACCAGATTTTCCACCGCTCTTTTCTAACAGGCGAACGTGCTCAATCACCATGTCTTTTTGTACGGCTTTACACATATCGTAAATGGTTAAGGCTGCTACGCTTGCAGCAGTTAATGCTTCCATTTCTACGCCGGTTTTTCCGGTTAATTTGCAAAGAGATTGAATACGAACTTGGTTTGTTTCAAGTAACGGTTCTAAATTCACTTCTACTTTAGAAAGTAACAACGGATGGCAAAGCGGGATAAGCTCCCAAGTGCGTTTTGCGGCTTGAATACCTGCAATACGTGCAGTAGCGAATACATCGCCTTTGTGATGTTTGCCTTCCACGATCATGGAAAGCGTTTCTTTTGACATGGTTACAATGGCTTCAGCACGAGCTTCGCGAACGGTCTCTGCTTTTGCAGAAACATCCACCATATTGGCTTCGCCTTGAGAATTGATATGCGTAAATGTAGTCATAATAAAATAAAGTGCGGTTAAAATATTGAATGTTTTACATGTGTGACAAAAGCAAAATAAGTGAATAGCAAAATTCACCTATTTTCTTTTAGCCACCGATAGAAGCTAAATGATTTCTTACGCCACTATCACCGATATGCAAATAATGATGTTCACGTTTGCCTTGCAGCGCAGAAAAAATACGTGCTTGCAAAATATCTTGCTGTTCATGGGATTGCAATAAATCACGTAATTCAATGCCTTCTTCACCGAATAAACAGAGATGAAGTTTGCCCTTCGCTGACACTCTGAGACGATTACAGCTTGCGCAGAAATTCTTCTCATAAGGCATAATTAAGCCAATTTCGCCTGCATAATCAGGATGCGTGAATACTTTAGCAGGACCGTCAGTATGGGATTTGTGTTGTAATTGCCAACCGTTTTGCAACAATTTATCCGCTAATACTTGTCCTGAAAGATGGAATTTATCAAAGAAACTATCCATTTCGCCCGTTTGCATGAGTTCGATAAAGCGCATTTGAATTGGGCGATCTTTCACCCAAACAAGGAATTGCTCAAACTCTTTGTCATTCAAATTTTTCATCAAAACTGAATTGACTTTGACTTTGTTGTAGCCCACTTCAAATGCACGATCGATACCACGCATCACGTCATCAAATTTATTGATACCTGTAATTTGATGGAACATTTTTGGATCTAAACTATCAACACTGACGTTAATAGATGTAATCCCTGCTTTCTTCCAATCAGCCACATCTTTTGCCATGCGATAGCCGTTTGTCGTAACGGCTAATTGACGGATTCCATCAATATTAGCAATACTTTCAGCAATAGAAATAAAATCTTTGCGTAAAGTCGGTTCGCCACCCGTTAAACGGATTTTTTCTGTGCCCATTTCAGCAAACGCTTGAGCAAGATGGGTAATTTCTTTTAAGGTTAAGAAACTTGGTTTGTTAGCTTCAGGTTGATAACCATCAGGTAAACAATAGGTACAACGAAAATTACACTGATCGGTAATCGACAGTCGTAGATAGTAATATTGGCGTTGGAAAGGATCGACTAAGCGAGACTCTCCTACGTTCTTGATAGGAATGGATTGCATTTTACACCTTTCTAAATATGGAGAGGATAAACCGTTTCCAGCGTATCCCTGAATAACGTACCGCGTTATTGGCTTGCCACCGTATTTCCTGTGAAACTTAGGCTAAACAAGCTCGGAGTTATGCGTTAAAAATAAATTGTGCTGATATTGTAATAAAAGCAAGCGGTTAATAGCAATAATTTGGTAGAATAACCCGACTATATTGATAAAAATAACAGAATTAACTTATATAAGAAAATATATAACATTATTTTTATAATGATTTATAGGTAAAAAAGGAAGAAGAATGTCTGATTTATCTCGTCACAGCCGTCATGAACATTTAGACGAAATCAAACATATTATTGCCATTGGTGGTGGTCATGGATTAGGGCGTGTATTATCGGCGCTTAGTTTTATGAAAGAACGTTTAACTGGTATTGTGACCACCACAGATAACGGCGGTTCAACCGGTCGAATCCGTCAAGAACAAGGCGGTATTGCGTGGGGCGATCTGCGTAATTGCTTAAATCAAATCATTATTGAGCCAAGCACGGCATCCGCATTATTTGAATATCGTTTTACTGGCGAAGGTGCACTTTCTGGGCATAATTTAGGCAATTTAATGCTTAAAGCTTTAGAAGATATGCATATTCGCCCTACTGAAGCAGTGAATTTAATTCGTGAATTACTCAAAGTAAAATCTCACATTATTCCCATGTCAGAAGAACCAGTTCATCTTGCCGCGAGTTTAGGCTCAGGCTCCAGTATTGTAGGTGAAGTGAGCATTGATAATTTAACAGAATTACCTCAATCACTTTTCTTAGTGCCCATGGTTAAAGCCGCACAAGAAGCCATCCAAGCATTGGAGCAAGCGGAAGTCATTTTACTTGGTCCAGGAAGTTTCATGACGAGCATTATGCCGCCATTATTGCTACCAGAATTAGCGACTGCCCTGCGTAACAGCAAAGCGAAAGTGATTTTTATTGATAATTTAGGAGTAGAAATTGGCGCTGCCTCTCAGCTTTCACTGGCTGATCGTATTCAGAAAATTAATGAAATCGTCGGTGCCCCCGTTATTGATGGTGCTATAACCCCTTATCGTGAACAAAGTGCGGTCGATTTGTCTGCCATTTCTTCCGTTAAAATCTTAGCTAAACGCTTGAATGCGGATGATATTAGCTATCGTCATGACAGAACATTACTTGCCAAAGCTATCGATGAATTAGTGGGTGAATTAGATTACGAATAAAAAAACCGCACGTTAAAGTGCGGTCATTTTTTGCTTATTTTTTCCCGAAAACTCTCACATTCGTGAAACCATTTTCTTTTAAATAAAGCGCTTGCAGTTTACTCATCACGCCTCGTTCACAGTAAAGCACATAGTTTTTACTTTGATCTAATGAGCCGAATTGTGAAGATAATTTGTAAAACGGCAACTGCATTACTTGATGCTCGTCTGATTCAAATGGGTTTTCATCTGTCTCTTCAGGGCTACGAATATCTAAAATAATATCGTTTTCACCAAGCACTGAAATGGTATCTACTTCTACCACTTCTTTCTCTGTTTCTTCTGCAATTTGGCGAATATCTAAATATTGTGCATTTTCAACCGCACTTTCCAACACGCCAAAATCAAAGTGATTTTCTTCTTCAAGAATTTTTTCACGTACCGCTTTAATCGTTGGATTTTTAGAAAT
>ENA-OWRC01002290-OWRC01002290.1-human-gut-metagenome-genome-assembly--contig:-NODE-2290-length-15282-cov-4.145597_pt1 | contig 15282 bp, 23 predicted proteins | sample MGYA00248268_ERZ651895 | MGnify/ENA primary metagenome ERZ651895 (study PRJEB26924, sample SAMEA4378242) | human gut metagenome | biome: human gut; feature: human-associated habitat; material: faeces...
TCGATCATATATTCTCTCTTGATGATGTTGTCCAAAGTTGTTTCATCTGATGCGGCTTCTGTGTCAGATAATCCAGGCAGACCGACGCGATTTCGTATCGGGTTGAAGTATTTTTGTATTTCAGTTGGAATACGTTCGACTGTATAGCTTTGCGGAGCATTATTTCCACCATTGATTGCGGGTAATTCGACGGTATAGCTTTTACTCAGGTGATTTATTGCTTCTACATATCCTAATAAAATTTCCGCATATCGGATGATAGGAAAATATTTGGTAGTTCGCATACTTCCGGTTCCTATCCATGCGTCGTCCGCATGGATCCATTTAGTCAGCACATATCCTGTTGCCGGATAATCCAGAGGATTGGTTATGGCGGAATTTTTCCCGGAAAACAGATCGCGTCCTGAAGTTACCATTTGATGATACCACGCCCTATAAGGGCCATATTGTTCTTGGGTATTGGAACGTGCTGCCCAGTAACGTCCGGAGTAACCTATTGTAGCATAAAAACGATTCTCTCGGTTCAGATACATACCGTATACTCCCATCGGAATAGTGTAGCCGGAGAACTCCTCTGCACTGGTGGAAAAGTAATCATCGGTCACTGTACCGTTTGCTACATGATATGGATATTCTTTACTTGCATCATTTTTATCTCGTCCATCCACCATATAATAAGCGTCTACCAGTTTTTGAGTAACGCAGAGGTTGTTCCATCCCCCCATTGCTTTTTCCGTCGGGAAACTGCATTGTGTCATGTTTGCCATAGCATCCGACTGTCTACCCCAGATAAATTCTGGATTTTTACTGCCTATCGTTTCTCCGGTGAACATTTCTGAATAGGAACGATAATAGTCGATATTCTGAAAATCGGGGTCAGTGATTGTCACGGAAGCCGGCAATACTCGGGGAGGCATGCTGGGATCGATGGGAGAAGTATGCAATTTGTATTTGTTCATCTCAATGACACGTTTACATGCTGCAGCTGCTACTGCCCAGCGTGTTTCATCGTAGTTCTGATTCACATAGTTGGCTCCGTCCACTGTCCGCTTCCAGTTGCCGAAAGCTGTGCGTGCGGCCTGTCCGCCATTATATAACGGACTTGCTTGTTGCAACCGCAGACGAGCTATCAACGCAAAAGCAGCACCACGTGAAGGACGTCCAAAAAAAGTCGGATTTAAGTCTATAGGCATATATTTGGCAGCAAGTTCCAGTTCATTACAACAGTAATCCACACATTCGTCATAAGTCGAACGGGAATAATTGTAAGTTTCAGGTAATTCATTATTGGGTAAGATATCATCACCGAGTATAATGCACGGACCATAAGACTGGATCAGATTGTAATAAGCATAACCACGCATCATGTGGGTGTAGCCAGTGATTTCCTCATCTTGTATTGTATTCATGTGAGCCTCTCCTTTGCGTGCCAGTATGTAGTTACATTTACGGATCACTTTATACATGGACGACCATATATTCATGCTATAGTTACCGATGTTATCGGCATTAATAGTTCCCAGAATGTAGGAGAGTCCGCGAAGGCCATGCTCCGGATTCTGACTTGAGAAAGCTTCATCCGTAGCCATCGGACCGGGAGTGACCGGATCGGTAAGGATGCGGCTCTCGTCGGGGAACTGATCTGATGTTCCCCACATATATTGTACCAGATACTCGTATTTAGTAAAGATACTGTCAAACTTCATTGTATCGTCAAAATAGTCGTCGACTCTTAAAAAATTGCATGAGGTGAATCCTCCGGTCGTAAGTATCCCAAGAAATACGATGAATAGGTTTATTGATCGGTGTAATATATACTTTTTCATAATTTTGTTATTTAATGATCATGTTTAGAAATGAACGATTGCCTGGAAACTAACGCGGCCCGGAATCGGATAAGCACGTCCATTACTTGTGGCGAGTTCCGGATCGAATAATTTAACGCTGTCCCAAGTGTGCAAATCGTTTGCTACTACAGCGAGATCGATCGAATTTATTCCAATACTTTTTAATAAATTCTTTAAATTTAATTAATATGAAAGTCCTTTGGCTATGATGTTTACAGCATATTCTTAAGTTATATTTGTTCATATAAAGTTAAATTCTTTTCTGTGCTTTTATATATGTCTGTATAGAAATAAATTCTATTACCTCTTATTTCTTTCAGATAAACCAAGTCTTCTATACCACCAATATACTCAATTGATAAATCATCTAAATTTAGTGTTGCAAGCCTAAATCCAACAACGCAAAAGCGTCTAATGAAAACAGGAATATATATTTTTCTATTGAAATACAACAAAGGTCCACCAAAACCCTGTTCTCGAGTAATAACTTGACCATTAATGGACAGACTTCCAACTAAGGGAGAGCCTTGATTAACTTCCATCAAATCAAGGTAACTGACGTCCCATTTGTCAAAAATATTTTTTTCTTGAAAGTCTAAAGGAGTTTCATTCAAAATTTTTAACTTAGACATTTTTATATTTTTTCTTGTCAAAGAATTGAAATCTTCTTCTATTTCTACAAGGAGTTTACCAACCTCATTATTAAATGGCCAAGAATCAATTACTATCCGAGACAATAAAAATTCTTTTCCTTTTTTTCGTTGAAAAATACTTTCTGAATTTAGATAATTAATCATGTCATATAGTTCATTTTTTATAGAAATCAACTGCTGTTTATTTGTATAACTATATTCATCACAATTATTAATCATTTTATCAATTTCGACTAAAACTATATTAATCTTTTTTAGAAATTGCTCCTGATTCATTGTCTTATTAACCTTTCTAAATCATTAATATATTTTTGTGTTTGTCCACTAGGCAACCCCAAACCTTGAGGTGTAGCTTTACCTTCAATAATAGTTGTTCCTGGTTTCACTTTAAATTGAGCAATATTAGTCATGTGATTCATTTTGGTTTGACTGCGAGGCTACTTCTGGTAGTTTGGCACCATTTCTATGTGCCTTTTTAGCCCAAAACATGGCTTTTTCTTTATTGTTTTGTGTGAAAGATAAATCAGCTAAATTGGATTGGGCAATTGGATGTCCATTTTCTGCCGCGATTTCTAGCCATTTAAATTCCAAATCTTGATCTAAAGATACAAACATATGATATTGATATAATTTGAATGCTGAATTTTTATCTCCATTAGTGGCGTTCTTTTCGAGAATATGAATTTCTTCATCTGAAATCCAATAAGTACTACCTGTTGATATGAAGTTAGTCATTTTTTCATTTCTTTCTGGATGTTGTTTACATAGTATTAAAGGTGTTAATTTCACGTTACTTGAAAGCCAAAGATATTCATTTAGTGCTTTAACTATAGTATTTAATTCATTATTAAGTCGTTGTCCAATAGGGTCGTCTGAGAGTTTATTTATACATCTCAATGCTTTGTTGAATACTTATCTAATCTAAGTTTTACTAGGAGGTAAGATACAAAATTACATTTTTTTTATATTGTCTTATGGATTCATCTAAAAATAATCTAAGGAAACGAATAAAATCTTTCTTTAAAAGCATCAAATTAGAAAATTCTAAATATATGATTCCATCAGATGTACAAATACTAACTTCATGAATATAGATGTTTATAGGTTCTTTTTCTTCATATTTTAATATGATATCAAATAAATCAATGTCTTTTTCATTTAGTAGTTCTTCTTTTAATAAAATAGAAATGCCTAGCTCATGATTTTTATTTGGATGATTATTTAATTGAAAAAATGATGCTTTGTAAACTTCATTTCTTCGACTTAGTATTTGTGAGTAATTATTCATTAAATCTAAAACATTTTTATTTAAATCTTCCATAGTTTTGTCTCCAGTTTACTGATATAGATTATTTATAGTGAATCGGTGAGTTGGACCTTGCTTGCAAGTTACACACTCCATTCTGCCACTCCCGCGAGATACCAACCGATACGATCTGGAACTAGTATTATTCTGTGGGATTGCTTGTTGTAGTTTCTGAGTATAGATAGATGGATTTGTAGAAGCATTTTCACGAGTATTAGCCCATTAAACAAGCTTTGATTTATTGGGATCGTAGGACGAATGGAAACGTGTCGTCCATGATCATTGACTGCCTCAAGCCCACTTCCTTGAAGTTTACATACATAAATAGCTTGACATTTACCAGGTTGTTTATCTAAAGATGCAAATAAACCAGTAGTAGTATCTTTACAAGGGCGAGGAGTTAAATTGATATTACTATTTGAACTTGATCGATAAATAACTCCTTTCGTTATTATTTTTTCAAGCCCTAAAAAGTCAATCCAATTTTGAGTATTTGGCGCAAACGCATATAGATTCTCCCCACCCAACAACCCAATCGGGTCCTGATTCACAAACCGTCCCTCATCAGGCTCATAATACCTGAAGAAGTTGTAGTGCAGCCCCGTTTCACGGTCGGCATACTGGTTTTTCAGGTAGCCCGAAGGGGGCGTGGGCAGCAATTGACCACCCTGCGTTGGGATTGGAGGTTTTGTCCGTGTTACGGCTAGTTATAGCTAGTTGTTTCAATATTTATATTGAGGAATTTTTCCTTTATTATAATCAACTAAATTTGATAGTTTAATTAAATTTTCATTATTCAAGTATGAACATAAAAAAACATTTTGGTTATTACTATTGTCAATAAGTATATTTTTTGAAAGGATGCTGTCGTGATTAATGTGCTTTATATCAAAAGTTCCCCATTCTTTACCAAATTGAAAAATCTCAAAAATAAAAATTTTTAATAAATTTGCGCAATGGTAATCTTCCTTTTCATCTTTTATTATAAATTCATCATAAATTTTATTGAAAATATAGTTTATTTCATGAGAATCTCTTAATATATTTTCTCGAATATCAACAGGAAAGCTATATACTACATAACTACTGTAAAGTTCAGTGATTAGCCATAAGCCATATTCTAAAAAAATTAAATATCCCTTGGGGTCGAAAAGTAGACATTCTTGTAGATATGAAGCGATAATAATATCTGGCGTATCAGGATTATCACTTTCATATTCATTTTCTTCATATAATCTAATATTTTCTTTTCTTACATCATTTTTTGAGAAACCAATTATTTTTTGAGGATTTATCCATTCAAATGGTTCAATAAAAAAATCCACTTTTTTATTTAGAACTGAGATATCAACGTATGATTTATCCATATTTCACCTATTTATGTTGTAATGCTTCTTCAAGTTTTTTAACTATAGGATCTGCGAGATTATGTAACTCTTGTTTTTGATGTTCGCAGAATGGGGAGTTATCAACTTGTTTTAGTAGTTTTTTTAATCTTTTAAGTATACTTTGACCTTTTTTTACATGGTCTGACCCACCTACTTTTTCTCCCGTTATTTTAGTGTGCAAGATAGCACCACTTACGCCACCTGGAATTTTAGGAGGTGGTGAGCCAGCTCGTTCAGGCTGAAGATATTCATGCTCTCTGACTTGGCTTTCAATTGCTTCTTTTTTCTTTGTATAGTTCTCAGCATTCTGGACACATTTCTTACATTCACAACTTAATCCAAGTATATCAATCCATACTTGCGTATTCAGCGCAAAAACATAAAAATTCTCCCCACCCCACAACCCAATCGGATCCTGATTAACAAACCGACCCGCATCAGGCTCATAATACCTGAAAAAGTTGTAATGCAGCCCCGTCTCACGATCGGCATACTGGTTTTGTAGACGAAAGGGTTGGTGAACTTGGTTTCCTCTTTTAGACGACCTTGCAAGATTGTTAGATCTTTAACCAACCTACGGCTACTTTTCTAGAAACCTTGGCTTATGTATTCGATTAACAAAATAATAAGTAGATTTAGGAATTATTTATTAACTTTTCGAGATATTCAATACTTCTGAATAAATAATGTTCTCCTATTTGCTGTATCAAATTTGATGAGCCCCCAAATAATATTTTTTCTAAATACTTTTTTAGAATTATAAGCTCATCTTTTTTTAAGAGATTTAAAGCATGAATGATGTTTTCTGCGGTAGGTATATTTATAATAAATTCTTCTATATTTACTGGAATATCATCATTTCTAATGCCATTGCTGATGCTATCAATAATTTTAGGCATTAAATAATTTATTCCTTCTGGTGAAAAAAAGATGAATGGTACTAAATTATGTTCATCAATAATAATTTTCTCTATTGGGGTATATTCGTAATACTTAAATTCATCTTTAAATTCCTCTATTTTATAGATGTTTTCTCGATAAAGGTTTTTGAACAATCCTTCTTTAGGATAATCTCTATAGGGAATTTTCAGGAAGGGCATATTTATCTCCATTATGTTAGATAACTTTTACATTTATAGTGATTTTTCCATGCGGTGTCTTTGCAGAACCACAAGAGGTGGCTGCTTTCACATAGTCTTAAATTTCTATTACATAAACAATGCTAGAAATTTCTACATATTACGATATTACGTAAGTTATAGCTTGCACAAATTATTGTGCTAAATACCCTGTGTCATAATCTAAATCGTCAGTTTCCACAAACTCATCTAAGAAAATATATATTTCTTCTATATCTACTTGAATTGGTATGTTTATTGCATAGAAATTTACATTAAATGCTTCAAACTCACATCCAAGATCTTTTAGTTTAGTTAATATTTTATCTTTAAATTTCTGATTTTCATTAAGGAAAATAATCCGCAATGTACTATTTTTACTATGAATTATAGTTTTATCATATAATACGTAATTTTCTTCTGTTTGTATTCCGCTAACAATATCACCAAAAGAGATTTCTTTACTATAAAAAGGAATATTATTTATTTTAAAATAGCCTTCCTCAGTCACTTCTGCCCAAATGCTTTCCATAGATACTGGAGGATAGCCATCAATTACTTCTAGATTTAAAAAAAGCTTTTTCATTTTAATTACCTTATATAACCCTGCTACCTATTGTAGGATCTTGCTTTAACAATTCGCACTTTCTTAAGTTAAACTTTAGTAATATTCTTTGTCGAATTACACATTCATTCTTCCAAAGATCCGGAAGTTATAAATGAAGTTGAATAGTGCTTGTTATTCTTTTTTGTGTTTCAACACTAATTGCTTGGTTAAAATTTTGGATTAATTTTAAAAAATCAATAATTAAGTTGATTTGAGTAGTGTTAAATATTGTACTTTGGTTTCTTAGGGCAATATATAAAAAGTCAACAATGTAACCATATAAATAGAATTTAGATAAATTAGAAAAAATATATGTTAAACAGCAAGGAGTAAAATATAATATAGCCTTATTAGTAAAGGCTTGCCACTCTAGTGATTCAAGTATTGAGAGAAAATCATCGTATGTTATCTCAATCCAAGTTTTAGTAGATAGTTGCGTTATAGAAAATATATAAGAGTTGTCACTATCATCAAAACTTATGATGTTATTTCTATCAACTTTGAAAACTGGAAAAGTAGATCCAATTTTTTCCTCTAGACAATTTCGTTCTTGTATATATTTTACCTCCATAAGAAATTTTTCAAATTCACAATATAGTCCTAAGTCTTTGATAAACTTGGAAATATATTCTAAAAAATCATGAATTATATTGATTTCATTTTTGGTTAAAGATTGTAGTAAATCAAATAGTTCACTTACTTCTCCTTGGGATAGGTTAGAATAATAGCTAAATAATTCTATGAAACAATCATTATCTATACTAGGATTTTCTATCGAGCTTAGTAAAAGTGTATTTAAATGTAAAGCATTTTCATTTTTTTGTTTATCTGACATTTGATTTTTAATTAATAAAATTAGATTGTTTTTGTTCATGTCTTACTTTCTACCTTTTAAGGTATGACAACATTTGCAGGAATACTTCCCTTAATTAACAATTCTGCATCTGACGCAGCGGCATTTCGTGCAAATGGAGTTCCCAAAGAAGCTGTTTTTTACAACGTGTTATTTAATCAAATTGATTTTCAAATCGCATAAAAAAACATCCTTTATATATATTTAATGAAAGAATATTATCATTACTTTCAATAATATATATTTTTTCATATAGAAAATTTGGAAAATCAGCCAATACATCTGTAACTGCACAATCTATTGCTTCATACTCATCATCTGTCAGTGGTGAATCAATATATACATAAAGAGCAAATAATTCTTCGGTCATATCAAATGCAATAAGTCTGACTTTGTTACAAATTGCCCCAAGAAAAGCCATTTGCATACTTAAAATAATTTCTTGTTTTTTCATAATTAATTTCTCAAATAAAATATAGAATTTATGTTATATCAGGCAATGCAGGAATAATATGGGCTTCTTTTTTGGATGAATGAATTATTTTCCATTCTGTCGGAGTCTCATCGCTCTTGGGATGCCGATTTGGTCGCAGTGGAAGTAGTGGGATTGTTGGTCGATTTCTCCGTCTTCGTTGGTCCAGTTGTGGACCTGTGCCAAAGGTTCGTATCTGTCGGGATTGGTGTAGATATAGGTATACCTGCCGTCCGGTTGGATTTCCTGTAAGAGGTGGCTGCCGTCCCAAACGAAGCGGGTCTGGTTTTCGAGGTCGTCCCTGCCTAAATCATGCGGGAATGACGTTTCTGAAGCTTCTTCGTTTTTCAGATGACCTTTGCCTATCCTTCTGCCCTAGGCGTCGTAGGTGTAGGACCAAGTTTCTTTCGTACCGTCTTTTTTGAAGATTTCGGCTTTAACCAGTTGGTCGTGCAGGTCGTAGAAATAGTTCTGCACTTCGCCGTCAGCCAGTTCGCGATGGATCAGGTTGCCGAGCTCGTCGTAGTAATAGGTCGTGCCGTTGTAGGTTTTCAGGCGGTTGTCGGTGACGGCATTGAAGTCGTCTGAAAGGATATTGTGCGCGGGGTCGAAGGCGAACCGTTCGCTGCCAGCTTTAGCAATCCTGCCCAGTTTGTCGTACTCGAAATGCGTCGTTCCCGTCCGCTGGTCGGTGCTGTGGGTCAGGTTGCCGGTGCGGTCGTAGCCATAGCTGTGTTTGACGGCATAAGCCGATGTCACTTTGGTTTTACCTGTTTCAGTCTCTTCTTTGGACGGCACTTTCCATTGGTGCTGGGCGATGAGTTGGCCGTTTTCGTTGTGGTTGAAGCAGGTAAGGATTTACGAATGGGGAAAGGTATGCTGAAAATTGATTTCAGAATACCTTACTAGTTTGTTGGATCTTGAACCAACACACAGTTACTTATTCATTTGGTTGGAAATCTTTTTTCAAATTCCTTTTTATTGTAATTATAAGTTTTTTTGTATTTATATAAATAGACGTAAGATAAGGTTTTACATTCAAAAATTGGAGATAAATCATTATCTTCTATTTCTTTACAAACAAATGATTCTATGTTTCTCATTTCTTTAAGAAACAAGCAATTTGGTATGCTCATATGCAAGTATAATTCTCTTAAGTTATTACATTTAGATAAAATCGACAAGTCAACTTGTTTATTGACACCGTCAAATTCTATTTCATACAAATTTTTACACTCTAAAATATCTTTAATGTCAATTAGTTTTTTAGCTGATCTGATTGTTAAATTTTTTAAGTTGCTCAAATGATTAATTCCTGATAAATCTTTTCCTGAATAGTTCCTTAATTCTAATCTTGTTAGGTTAGGTATTTTATTTAAATAAGATAGTTGATTGGAGTATGATAAATATAGAGAATTTAAATTTTTGTTGTCAAATTTAATATTATTTGAATAATGGCATATAAGTGTATCTAATTTAGGAAATTTACTAATGTCAACTTTATTATCACTCCACCATTGTAACCACTGTAATTCTTTTAAGTTATATATTGGTTGAATATCAACTGATTCTGCTAAGAAACAGGAAAGCTTAAAATGGGTAATATGAGGTAATTTTTTTAGAAAGTCTAAGTTTATTTCGTAGATGTCAGTTGTATTTGACGCAATACCAATTTTATTTACTCTCGGAAACTTTGATAAGGTATATTCTATGGCAAAGTCAATGTTTTCGATATCTAACATAATGTAGTCATCTAATTTCCAAATACCATTTTTGTCAAAAAGTGTATTCAATTTTTTAGCTCCTTTGGGAATAATGTTTAACAATTTTTGTTACAATTTGATGCTATTTCTGCCTTACTTTTGTTGAACTTAGCTATTAGTTCTTTAGCTAATTCTGTAGCTTTTTCTGCTTTTTTTACTTTATTGGGGTTTGAGGATTTAAAGTGAGCATCATAGGTTGATTTTCCTGATACAAAGCTATTAACAAAGCCACTAGGAATTCCTTCCTTTCCTATCCCAGGAGTAAAACCAGAGAGAATCATTGTTTGATACTCCACCATTTTCCCTAAATCATTATCTCCTCCTGTACTTATATGAGCCTCACCCAGTAGACAATCATCCGGTCCTTTTCTTCTTTGATTTTTTTGAATCTTTAAATCTACCTTCCTCTCCTTTACCGATGTACTTACCTCCTTTTTGCCATTCAAACATATATGCTCCTCCTGTTCCTGCTAGACCAAGAAAATCAACCCATGTACTCGTATGGGGACCGAAAGTATACAAATTGTTACCACCCCACAACCCAATCGGGTCTTGGTTGATAAATCTTCCACATTCCGGCTCGTAATACCTGAAGAAGTTGTAATGCAGCCCCGTTTCACGGTCGGCATACTGGTTTTGCAGGCGGAAGGGCTGGTATGCGTTTTCCGTTACCTTGGTTTCCTCTTTCAGACGACCCCAGCCGGTATAGTTGCCGAACCACAGTAAATTACCGTCTTTGTCTGTCATCTCTCGCGGGATGTCGATTTAGTCGCAGTGGAAGTAGTGAGTTTGTTGGCCGATTTCGCCTTCTTCGTTGGTCCAGTTGTGTACCTGTTCCAAGGATTCGCGCGTACCGCACACACTTTACGTCGGGATTGGAGGTTTCATGCTGGCTACAGTTTGCTAATTACTTTAATTTAGATATGTATAGAATGCCATTTCCCATCATAACTATCAAATTCTTTTACATTATCTAATTTCCAAAGACCTGCCTGTTTTTTGAATTTATAAAGTCTTTGTGCTTCCATTCCAGCGTAAAGCACATTACTTTTTACAGTTATAGAGCTACCTTTTTCTTCTATTTCAATGATTTTCTCGTTATATGCTTATTAGCATTATCTTCCCATTTATACATTTCCATCAGAAAACTATTTAATACAGTTTCAATACTTTCATTCATAATTTTTACTCCTTTTTGGTTTTGTTTAAGTCGTCTGTACGAAGAATACTCCACCAGATAGATCTTGATTTATAAAAATATATCCTATATTCTCAGTTAGATAAAAAATTTCATTTACTTTTTCAGGTAGATCCATTCCTAAGATTTGACCTATGAAAATATATTTTTCTAGAAAATCATAACTCTCTTGTTGTAAATATTCAGGTTGTCCTCCTAAAAAACTCATTTCATCTAAATTCTCAATAGGATTAATTGGATAAAATTTATCTAGGTTAAACTTGAACTGATTTTTATCTCCGATGATAACTTTCGTGTATCCTTGAATAGCATCGTCAATTTCAGTAATGTAATCAAGAAAATAATCTTCTTTATCATAATAAGAAAAAACGTAAATTACTTTATCTTTATATTCCTTATCCTGAAAATCTGTTTTAAATTGAGGTGCAATAGTCAATAAATTTTCAGTTGGTATAAAAGCAATCAATGCTAACTCATGACCATCTGGCGCTATCACTTTATTTGAATAGTCTAAATCTAGTCCAACTAATATATTATTTTTATTGGGTTTACTATCTAAAAAGTTAAAATTAACGTATCCATTTATTTTCATTTAAATTCTCCCAAAAATTTAAGGGCATTTCTTACCTACTTTTTTCAATTTTCTAAGAAATTTCTTGGCTTCATTTCTTAAATGTTTTCTTTGAGCTTTATACTATTAAGACTCCCATAGGTAGCTATATCAAAGAAATTAGCTAGTCCTAGAGGGTCAACCCAAGCCTGTATATTAGGTGCAAACTGATACAGATTATCCCCAACCAACAACTCGATCGGGTCCTGATTCACAAACCGACCCACGTCAAGCTCATAATACCTAAAGAAGTTGTAATGCAACCCCGTCTCGCGGTCGGCATTCTGGTTTTACAGGCGAAAGGGATGATATGAGCTATCCGTTACCTTGGTTTTCTCTTTCAGACGCCCCCAGGCGGTGTATTCGCCGTACCACAACAGATTGCCATTAATGTCGGTGCTGTGTGTCAGGTTGATAACTTTGTGGAATTGCTGAGACTTCCTTCCTCACCTGCCATTATTGTTGTAGATGCTCATGAGCATATATACATTTAATTCCTTGTTTTATAGTGGTAATTAAATCATTAATTGTGTTATCAGATTTTATAAATAATGGATTTTGCCAATCATAATTTTTAATTACGTAAACTTTGAATTTTCCATTTCTACCGATATGGGGATACCACCCAACATCTAAAATATACTTTTCATTAAAGAACTGTACTTGTAATAAATCCTCTTCAAATTCAAGTTTATTGATTAATTCATTAGTGTTATTGAATAACCAAAATAAATTTTCATAAGTAATAATGCCATCTTTAAAATCAATTTTAGGTTCCATTTCAAATTGCTCCTAATCTTTTCAAGTATTCTTTTTTTGTAATTGGATGTCCATGTATTACTCCTTGAGAGCATTCAACTCGTATGTATGGTGTGTCTATCCCTTCTGATGCACCAATAATTTTTCCGGCATCATATACTTTATAATGTACGTTTTTACCAAATGATAAAACTGGAGTTCCTTTTGTCCAAGCTGTTCTTTCTATTGATTCAATATGAATTTTAGGTTTATATTTTGCAGATTCACCATTTTTTGTAGCTTTTCGGATTTTAGACCAGAATGAATTTTTAGGGGAACATGTTTTCCTCCATGAGAAGTCCAATCTAAGGAATCATTATCACATGAATTATTACAGGCACCTGGAGCATTAGATAATCCGAGCGGATCAACCCACTCCTGCGTTTTCGACGCAAAAGCATACAGGCTATTCCCATACATCAACCCAATCGGATCCTGGTTCACAAACCGACTCGCGTCTGGCTCATAATACCTGAAGAAGTTGTAATGCAGCCCTGTTTCTTATTCGAGGCCGTCTGAAAAGCGGAAACTGCATTCGTGCGTACCGCACACACACTACGTCGTGATTGGTGGTTTTATGCGGGCTACGGCTTGCTGCCATATTGCCGAAGGCCAGTAATATTTATTCTTTCCTCATTGAAAGCAGGAAAGGGGCTGAACTAAGTGCACTTTTTACTGAATCAATTTCAGTAAAGTTCAATGTCCAAATATATTTTTCATTTTTTATAGAATAACTTCCAATTCCTCTATTTAAGAAACTTGTCAAATTAATATTTTCAGCCTGTTTATGATTTAGAATATTAAGTTCATAAATATCTTTAACAAAACCTTTTTCAGCTAATGAACCATTTGTTAATAACATGTTGTCCTATATTTTTTCTGCAAACAATGGTATATTTTCGTTTGAGAATATTGTGGATTTAATTTTAGAACCATCAAGTGTTTGGTTTTCTAGTAATCCCATACCGTAGCCATAATCCCAAGCATCAAGATTTACATTATTAGTAATAAAATTTACTAACAACTCTTTATATTTATATGGGCACATAATTATAAATTTTGCTTCATATACATTATTAGAATTTAAATCTAATTGATTCAAAAAAGGATTGTCGTACAGGATTAAAATTTTATCTATTTTTTTTGCTTGAGCTGAAAAGAATGATAAATTTTTCTGTTTCATTTTTTTTAAGGTATTTTCTATCGAACTAGATTGATAGTTTCCAAAATTTATATCGATATCATCTAGTCTTAAGTTAAATTCATTTATGTATAATTTATCAATTTGAATTATATTTTCTAAAAACCAATTATCTGTATTTGAGAAATTGTTAATATCGTTTCTTTTTAAAAGAGTTATAGAGAAATTTTTAAATTGCTCTCCTTTAGTTTTTTTAAAAATCATTTTATTTCCTTCTCAATATTTTATGTAATCGAACGGCAATCATAGAAACTTTTGTTGGTTTCCTCTTTCAAACGATCCCAGCCTGTGTATTCGCCAAACCGCAAGAGGTTGCCGTCCTTATCGGCATCTCGCGTGGGATGCCGATTTGGTCGCCGTGGTAGTAGTGGGTTTGTTGGCCGCTTTCTCCGTCTTCGTTGGTCCAGTTGTGTACTTATGCCAAGGATTCGTGCGTACTGCACATACCCTACGTCAGGATTGGAGGATTCATGCTGGCTACAGTTTGCTATAACTTGCTTACAGAGTATTTCATGTTAAAGGAAGAAATTCCATCTTCAAATTATTACTAACAACTAATTCTTTGAATTTATCAGAAAAAGCCCAAATTAAATCATCATTTATATCTTTTGCACAAAACTCAAAACCAGATATATTTTCTAAAAATATAGGTGGATAATCAATAAACTTCTCTCCATCTATTTCATAAAAATTTGATTTTTCCATATCTACTAATCTAGCAGTTAATTTAATTTTTCCAAGAAAAACTTTAAATTCATCATTCTTGATTCTAAGTTTAGCTGGGAAAAAATCTAATTCATTTTTTAATTTATCAGCCAATTTATTAATGAAAGTTTCAGAGAACAATAACATCTTAGGAATTGTTTGAATATAATCTGTATTAGAAATATTTTTGGAGGTATATCCACTCTGAGCTATAAAAACTGCTTCGTCTGTATAATTACCTTTATTGTAATTAATAAATTCTACAATTTTTCTATCATCCTGTTTTAAGTCCACATACGCTTCTTCATTATCAACAGCAGAGTATATTTGATAAAGAGTCATCATTTTTCCTTTCTTACCATTACTTTTAGAAATTGGTGCAGCACAAATATATTTGCCAGTTCTAAAAGTTTCTCTTAATTCGTTTTGCATTTTTAATATTTCTTCTGAGATTTTCTTTTTACTCCATTTTTTATTTTTAACAATGGTAGCCAATCTTTCTAATCGTTGCTCAACCATTTCATTATAAAGTTTATGCTCTGTAGTTCATCCACGATGTAGCCCCATCTCGTCATCGAAGTATTGGTTTTGCAGGCAGAACGGCTGGTGTGCGCTATCCGTTACTCTTGTTTCTTCTTTCAGACGACCCCAGCCAGTATAGTTAAAGAACAAATATTTCAGACGATTTTAAAGAAGGCTTTGCGGTCATCTGAAAATATCGAATCTTACTTTTTGGTTTTTTTCTTAGGATTTAATTCTTCTT
>ENA-OWRC01002293-OWRC01002293.1-human-gut-metagenome-genome-assembly--contig:-NODE-2293-length-15226-cov-2.828686_pt1 | contig 15226 bp, 12 predicted proteins | sample MGYA00248268_ERZ651895 | MGnify/ENA primary metagenome ERZ651895 (study PRJEB26924, sample SAMEA4378242) | human gut metagenome | biome: human gut; feature: human-associated habitat; material: faeces...
TATCCGCAAGCTGCAGGACTTGATAGGCGCATATCCCTATTATGACGACGCCATGCGGCAAGCCGTCATCAACAGTATAAAATCCTCCGTCCTGACTGCTTTTTACACACCGAAATTCCTCGTGGACGCAGTAACCCGGCAGATACACGCTACATTCAAGGATAACTGCCTGCAAATGAGTACCTTTCTTGAACCCAGTGCGGGAATTGGCGGCTTTCTGCCCGTCTCCATGCCCGGCACTCGCAGCTACGCTTTTGAAAAAGATTGTCTTACGGGGCTTATCCTGTCGCTTCTGTATGACGAGGCGACCATGATTGCCGATCGGTGCAGCAAAGCCTACGAGGGCAAAACCATCAATCTCGACTCGGCATACCCACAGATCGAGGCGGTTTCCGCTTATCTGCAGTCGGATATCTGGATCCTGAACCATGAGGGCACCATCGTTGCGGACAGCAGCGACAGTCGTACCGGCATCGCAATCGACGATTTCGACCCGACCGCACAGGGCAACCGGCTCTATTCCATCGGACAGTATTACAACCTGTTTGACAGCAAGGTACTCTCCGTTTCCGCCCCGATCACAGGCAATATGAAGACCTACGGCTACATCGTGATTCATATGCCAATCCAGAACATTGAGGCGGAACAGAACGGATTTCTGAATATTATTTACATAACATCGATCATCCTGTTCTTCCTATCCCTGGTGGTGCTTCTTGTTTTTACAAAAGTGGTCTATTTCCCGCTCAAAAAGATTACGGTCGCAGCCAATGAATATGCAGCCGGAAACCTGGCACACAATATCCCGATTACCACCCACGACGAGATCGGCTATCTCGCCAGCACATTAAACTATATGTCCAGCGAGTTAAATGAAATGGAACAGTACCAGCACAATTTCATCGCGAACGTATCGCACGATTTCCGCTCGCCTCTGACTTCCATCAAAGGCTATCTCGAGGCAATTCTCGACGGCACAATCCCGCAGGAACTCTATCACAAATACCTGCACATCGTCATTTCCGAGACCGAGCGCCTTAACAAACTGACACAGGGCATGCTGACACTCAACTCCCTGGACAGCAAAGGCTACTTAACTCGGACAAATTTCGATATCAACCGGACGATCAAGGATACCGCCGCAACCTTCGAGGGCACGTGCAGCGCAAAAGGCATCACGTTTGACCTGACCTTTGCGGATAGCATCCAGATGGTCTACGCCGATCTCGGAAAAATCCAGCAGGTTCTCTACAACCTGATCGACAACGCGATCAAATTCAGCCACGAGGATTCGATCATTTACATCCAGACCTCCATCCGGTATGAAAAAATCTTCATTTCCGTCAAAGACACCGGCATCGGCATCCCGAAGGACAGCCAGAAGAAAATCTTTGAACGTTTCTACAAGACCGACTTATCGCGCGGAAAAGATAAAAAGGGCACCGGACTGGGGCTTGCGATTGTCAAAGAGATTATTCAGGCACATGGGGAAAATATCGACGTTGTCAGCACCGAGGGCGTGGGGACGGAATTTATTTTCAGTCTGCCGAAGGCGACGGCGCTATAGCAAATTGAAACTGTCCAATCCCTTCGCAATTACAGCAAATCTTCCATCTGGCATCCCAGTGACCGTGCAAGCGCACGCACGGTTTCTGCGGATGCTTTTTGAATCTTCTTTTTTCCCTGTTCATACTGCTGAATACTCCGCAGCGTAACCCCCGATTGCTCTGAAAGATCCTTTGGGTATATCCCGCCATCTTCCGGATCCGCCGCAACGCGTTTTTCCCCTGCTCTTTTCTTCGAATGATTCTGTCTGCCGCCTCAACAAATTTATCCTCCGGAGCTTCATGAAGTGCCGGATACATTTCCACAACCTCCCGGACCGGAAGCCCTGCTTCAATTTCCTTAAATTTCTTCTCACTGTACCACTGATAATACGCCAGTATCCAGCCACTCCAATACTCTCTGGAACAGGTAAATTCTACCTGCGGTTCCGGCAGTTCGTCCTTTTTTCCCGCTTTTCGAAGCACTTCCTCCGCAAGCTCCGTTCCAGAAAAGCCGCTCACTACTCTTGGTACACCTTCCCCAAATTTTTCTGCATACCCGGTTGTAAGAAACAATTTCCAAAAATCTTCCAGATCCATCCCACAGGCATTGACCGCATAATCTGTCATTTCCCCCAGATTTCTCATCGCATCATCCAGATATTCAATCCCATAAGCGCTCATCCTCAGCCGACACCTCCCCTCGAATCAAATCCCGCATATAAATACCGTCGATATCATCCTCTTCCACCTTTTTCCGGTATGCATTTCTAGCTTGCTCATCCCTGGCTCTTCGTTTTACATAATATTCCACTGAATCTACTCCTTCATAAGAAAGAAAGTGTATCGCCTGAAATGCCTTCTGACTCTTTAATACATACTGCTCTCCCAATTTTCCCAACCGCATCGCATACGAAAGCTGCTCTAACGATATTTCATTATTTACAAACGCCCTTGCAAATGAAAAATACGAATCATCCGCCCGGTACCCAATCACCACATCATATCCGTCCACATCCGGGAGGAAATGTTCCAGCAGCCACTCTCTTCCCCGTTTCATGACCGCCGAAGAAAGGCGGATTTTCCGGTATTTCATCAAAATCGCCAGCCAATGAAGAACGCTGTAGTGCTTCTCCATCAAATTTAAAATCAAAAGACCGGTTTCATCCATTTCATACTGATTCACATAGCCGTCCTCCCGCTCGGCGCACGACCACTCCTTCGCCAGCTCCAGACTCTCCGTACAATAAAAGCCCTGTCCGTAGTCATTATAGACCTTTCCCTGACCATACATAGGAGTAGAAATAATTTCCAAGGAACCGTGATATAAAATTTTTCTCATTCTGAGGCAACCTCCTTATCTATTATGGGAGCAAGTAGAAACATGGGGTATATAAAAAATAGATTCGTTTTAATAAAAATAACTCTATAGAGATATTTTTATTAATATTATATCTCTATAGAGTTATTTAATCAATTTTTATTTCAGATCTTAAAAAGATATGCCACCTTACAGTACGCACCTTACACAAACTGTAACTGTCCTTTCACGATGTTTTGAATTACACCTACCGCGCCTCTTCCCCCGGAAAATGCGCGTCGGACCGCTTCAGAATCTCCCGTGCGGTCTTTGTCTTTCCAAGACCACCAAAGGTACACCGCAGTTCCAGCGGCAGCGACAGACCGATCTCATAGATTGCACCAATTGTCTCATCCAATGGGATCACTTTGTCATAGCCTGCCAGAATCATATTGGCGCTGGCGAGCGCATTGCTTCCGCCCATGATATTTTTGCCGAGACATGGCCATTCAACACGGTTTCCAACCGGATCGCAGGCAAGCCCTGTGATATTCTGAAGCCCTACAGACGCCGCATCCATACAATTTTCGATGGTTCCGCCCATCATCGCCGTGAGTGCCGCCGCTGCCATACCGGAACCGGCACCGCACTCTACCTGGCATCCTGCTACTTCCGCCGAAAACGTCGCTTCCTCTGCGAAAAAGACACCGACCAGACCCGCAACCAGAAGTCCCTGTACTACCATTTCTCTCGGAAGTGACAGCGCCCGCGCCAGTCCGATGACCGTTCCCGGCAGGCATCCGCAGGAGCCACAGGTCGGTGCTGCTACGATCACGCCCATGGAGCTCTTGCTTTCCATCACCGCCGTGATGCAACGGATGAGCTCATTGACAATCGGATCCGGAATCAGGCGTCCTGCCTGTTCGGCTGCTGCCACCCTGCTGACCTGCTCGCCCAGAATACGGTCCTGATATTTCGTCCCGGCTAATCCCGTCTCAACCGCCTGTTCCATGACCGACAAGATCTGTTCCATCTGACGGTATACGGCTTCTCTCGACTGACCGCCCCGACAAGCTTCATATTCCAATGCATACTCCCAGGACTCCATCGGATGCTCTTTCGCATAATCAACCAGGGCGGCTGCCGTTGAAAATGGAACCTGACAGGTTCTGCTGGAATGCGTCGGAAGCACCGGTTCAAGATAGCACGCCTGGCTGACACCCGCCACACCGCGGACGGCTTGAATCACCTCTTTTGTCAGCGGAACAGCTATTTTCCAATTATATAAGATCTGACCTTCCTTTTGATCGCTCTGGAAAAATTCAACATCCGGCAAAAGTGCTTCTATCTTTTCCCTAATTCCCGGTGCCACCTCCGCAATCACCAGAAGCTCATAGAAATCTCCGGCTATCTGCACCGAAAATCCCTCGTATTTCTGCATCTCGACCATACCGCCGCCGACTGCGATCGCCTCCCAGTGCACGACATTTCCATTCTGGTCCCAGACCTCTGCCCGGTAATTGCCCGGATGCTCTGCCCCATAATCAAGGATCCGGTATTCGATCTCCAATCCCCGTTCTTTCGCAATCGCCTCATACTGTGCGACATCCGGCGCATCCAGCTCCATATTCAAAAGCCCGCTGGCAAATCCCATATCCGTTCCGTGTCCCGTGTGCGATGCCGCCAGCGCACCATTGACATCAAAATCAACAATCGCTTTTTTCACCGGTGCATCCAGAGATTGCCGGATCATGGAGGCGATCCGCGCCGCCCCCGCCACATGGGAACTGGAAGGTCCGCGCATCACCGGACCGAGTACATCATTGAAGATACTGCAAGGTAGTTTTTCCATGGTTTGTCCTCCTTTTTGTATCAATCATTCCATGTTTTTTATTCATCATTTTTGATTCGTGTTTTTGTAAAGGAAAAGGGAACGTCCAACTTCAACGTCCCCTCTCGTTTCTATCGTCCCATTAAAATAAATGGAATTCTGGATACTACCGGAACATTCGTAATAATCGCTAATGCTGCCAGCATCGCTACCAGGAATGGTATTGCATTTCGAACCGTATCTCCAAATTTACATCTTGCAATATTGGTTGCCGTGTATAAGCAGACACCTACCGGCGGAGTTGCCAGACCGATGGTCAGGTTCAGGCAGACAATCATACCAGTCTGAATCGGGTCAACGCCCAGGCTTGCCATCGCCGGTGCCAGAATCGGCGCTACCAGCATGATTGCCGGAGCACTATCCATAAACATACCAACAACCAGAAGAACCAGATTGACCAGTAACAGTTTCACTGCTAAAGAAGTATGAAGACCAACCAGCATATTCGTTACAGAAACTGCCCATCTCTCATTGGAGATAACCCATCCAAACAGATAGCAGCCGCCGACAATCAGCATAACCGTACCACTGTCGATCGCGCTGTCGATAATCGATTTCCAGAGCTCTTTCCAGCCAACGGTCCGGTATACAAATGCCGACAAAATCAGGGAATAAAGAACCGCTGCCGCCGCTGCCTCGGTCGGAGTAAAGAAACCACCCATGATACCGCCAACAACGATGATCGGAAGTCCGATACATGGAAGTGCCTGTCTGGTTGCTTCCCATTTTTCCTTCCAGCTTGTCTTAGGACCTGCTGAAAAATCACGTTTCACTGCAAATACATAAACAACCAGCATCATGATAATACCCATCAGGATACCCGGTACTACTCCGGCGATAAACATATCGCCAACGGATACCTTCGCTGCCGCACCGTAAATAACGAATGCCAGACTCGGTGGGATAATCGGGCAGCAGCAGGATGCACACGCGGTCAGACCTGCTGTAAACGCCGGATCATACTTTTCATCCTTCATTGCCGGAATCATCAGGCATCCAACTGCCGCCGTACCAGCTACCGCCGAGCCTGAAACTGTACCAAACATCATACATACCAGGATGTCTACCATCGCCAGGCCACCCTTGATATGTCCAACGAATGCCTGTGCGAAACGAACCAGACGCATGGTAATACCGCCGTGATTCATAATATTTCCTGCCAGAGCGAAGAATGGAAGACAAAGCATGGTAAAACTATTAATACCATAGATAATTCGCTGCGGAACCAACGCCAGGTTGGCATCACCGGTACTTAAAAGCGCATAGGAGACCGTCGCTACGATCAATACAAAAGCAATCGGAACGCCTAATGCAAGAAACAAGAAAAAGCTTCCAAATAAAATTATACTGCTGAACATATTGACCTCCTACTCTTCATCCCCCGGAAGAGGAATCTTTTTCGCTTCCCCGTAACATATATTTTCAAGAAGCTGCACAAATGTATAATAAATCATAATGAGACCGCTGACCGGAAGGGCTGCATAAAAGAGCGCCAGCGAAACCTTGATCGTCGTTCCCAGATGTGGAATCTGTGCAACTGTATAGTTCCAACCTGAAATTGTAAATAAAATAAGTGCAAATAATAAAATCACATCCGCCAGAACCAGCATAAACTGACGTGTTTTTCCATGGCACAAGTTAATTACCATGTCAACACCGATATGAAGCAGATGACGGCTTGCTACGGCACTGCCAAGCATCGTGGTCCAAACGAAGATATAACAGGAGAACTCCGTTGCCCATGGCATCGTAGCTCCAAACCATCGCAAAATAAACTGGCCGATTACCGCGATACATAAAGCAATTGACGTAACCCCTAATGCAACTCTGGCAACCGTATTGATCACGTCGCCAATCTTGTGAAGTTTTTCAATCAATCCTGCCATTTTTCTCCCCTCTTTGTAAATGTACTCCCGAAAACAGGCTCCGGGAGTACATGATAGTTCAAAAATTATTGTACTTTATTTCGCTGCGCGAACCATCTCAACCAGACCTTCCCAGGTCGGATGTGCCGCGTACATTTTATCATATACCGGAGCAACTTTTTCTTTCCATGCATCAATATCAGTCGGACGTGTTACGGTATAACCTTTTTCTTCATACTCAGCAATCTTTGCCTCGTCATTTTCCAGGAACCAAGCTCTCTGCTCTTCGCCTGCTTTTATAGCTGACTCTTTCACGAGTTTCTGGTCTTCTTCGCTTAAACCCTCATACCATTTTGAAGAAGCAACAATGATACCGCTGGAATAGTAATGATGAATATCGCAGATATTATTAACAACCTCAATATAACCATCTGCTACTGCATATAATGCACTATTGTCTGTTCCATCTACAACGCCATTCTGAAGTCCTGTGAACTGCTCGCCAGATGCCAATGCAACCGGTGTAGCACCAAGTGCTTCGTAGGTTGCCACGCAAACTTCATTCTGCATGGTTCTCATACGAACGCCCTTCATATCATCTACGGTATTAATTGTCTTATCTTTAGTCAGGATATTTCTCCAGCCATCCTCATGGAAACCAAGTCCTGTAATTCCATCAACCGCGCTTAACTGTTCCAGAAGGGAATTGCCAAATTCTCCCTCCAGCGCTTTATTGACATTATCCTCATCCTCAAACAGGAATGGAAGCTCAAAAATGCCTAAATCTGGTACAAATCCGCCCAGTGCACCAGTTCCTACCCAGCCGATTTCCAGGTTATTATTCTGAACCATCTCAACACACTCAACCTCGTCGGTTGTCATATCGCCTGCATAAACCTCTACTTTAATCCGTCCGTTGCTGCCCTCCTCGACCAGCTTTTTAAAAGCATTCGCACCGTAATCATACGGAGAACCGGTTCCACATACATGTGCTACACGGATCGTCATCTCCGCTCCGGAAGTATCTACGCTGGAACCACTATCTGCTGCTTCGGTTCCGGCTGCAGATGCGGATGAAGAAGAATTTCCGCCTGAACACCCCGCCATTGCCATCGCTCCGATTACCAATGCCATCGTACCGCAAAGCCATCTCTTTTTCATAAAGTATCCTCCTTTATACTGTTTTTATGTGAACTCCCGAGGTACTTCTTTCCCTCAGAAGTACCTCCCTGTACCTTTAAACTCTTATTTTATTTCTATCGATTTAGCCTAATAAGAAACCTTCCGGGAATGGATCGTCCGGATCGAATAACCATGTACTCTCTCCCATCACAAACGCCCGTCCGCTGATCTCCGGTACTACTGCCGGAATTCCTGCCACCTCTGTCTCTTCAACGATATGGCAGTGGAATAAACTTCCAATCAGGCTCTCATGCACAAACGACTGTCCGACTGCCAGCTTTCCTTCCGCATGAAGAAGTGCCATCTTCGCTGATGTACCGGTTCCGCAAGGGCTTCGGTCAATCGCTGCCGGGGGAATGACAACTGCATTTTTTACATCCGAAACCCCTTCTGTACCCGGTTCGAAAAATTCCACATGCGTTACCTGGTTCATGATTTCCAGATACGGATGCTTGACTGTTACCTGCTCATTGATAAACTTTTTAAGATAATTTCCTTTTTCGACAATCTCTTTTGCATTTTCTTTATCCAGCTTTAAGCCCATTGCCGATGCCGGTACTAACGCAAATACATTTCCACCGTATGCGATGTCTAACGGAATCTCACCATATCCAGGAACCTGTACCTTTACATCCCGATTCATCACAAATGCCGGAGCATTTTTAAAGGATACCCGCACCGCCTTGCCATCTTTTACCTCAATTTTCACTTTTACCAGTCCAGATGGTGTATCTAAGGTCGCATATGTATACGGTTCCTCCGCTTTTAAGAGTCCGCTTTCAATCAGTGCCGTTGAAACTCCGATCGTATCATGTCCGCACATCGGCATCCAGTTTCCAACCTCGTAATATAAAACACCAAAATCTGCCTCCGGATTGCACGGCTTGGTAACAATCGTTCCGGACATTACGTCATTTCCTCGCGGTTCAAAACAAATTGCTTTTCTTATCCAGTCCTGTTCCTGCATCATATAGAGCATCTTTTCTTCCATCGTGTTCCCCGGAATCTCCGGAAATCCCGATAAAATGGTTCGGGTTGGCTCTCCCTCTGTATGTGTCTCAATACAGGTTACTGCCTTTCTCCCCTTAATCTCCCGCAAACAAAATTCATTCTTTTTTTCCATAGGCTCCTCCGTATTAAAAATTTTGTCCGTTCTCTTTCAGTTTTCTGAAATCTCGTTGTCAAAATCATATCATGATGAAAACTTTCAAAAAACATCATTTTTAATACAAAGTTTTTTGTGTTTTGGTTATTATGATGCATGGCGTCAGTTAATGGTAGGTACTTTCGGTTCTATCATAGTATACTTTTGGATACTTTTTCTATTTTCAAAGTTTTTCCACTTGCAATAATCATAACAACATTTTATTATGCTTTATATATTATCAGTCTATTAAAAATGGTTTAAAACAATAGTTGGACTATAGTCTAGTATTGATTCCATTTTGTTTTCACTAATTGAATACTCACGGGAAAGGAGGCATCTTCATGAGTGCTGAAAATCTTTTTACAACATCACGAATTGAAAACGTCAATCAGATCATTGCTGAACTTTACGACGATTCAATTCTTCTTGAAAAACGGATGGAGAGTTTTTTCCTGAACCTGAACAATATTGTTTTCTTTGAAAAAGCAAATTTTTTGTTTTACCAAAAGCAAGGACAGAATTACAAAACCCATTCCATCTACACCATCAACTGGAATGATGAACAGAAACGGCGGTATCAGGAAGAATACTGCCATATGGATGATGTTCTGTCGATTCTGGACTCCGACAGCAATGTAACTTTCCTGACTAACCAGCTGTTCAATCAGGAGGTTCGAAAAAATTCTCTTTATTTTCAGGAATTTCTACTTCCCATGGGGCTGCATGATTCCATTGAAACGAATTTTTCGATTCGGAACCGGGATCTGCGGGGTGTGTTTTCCATCCACCGATCCAACGATAAAAAAAATTTCCTGCCAGATGAATTAAGCCTTGTCCGGTTATTCCAGCCGCATTTCTGCAACGTATTTAAAAATTACGGGCGGGAGCTCAACATCGGACGGGCATTTCATGTACTGGAAAATTACAACTGCATCGGAATCGGCTGTTTTGACGATAAACTGAATTTTATCGGATGCAATACCACCTACCGTACATACATGGAAAATCATGGATTTGCAGATTTATCCAACAACCCCATTTCCAACTGTTTTCGCTCTCTTTGCCGGCAGCTGCTCCGTTCAGGAAGCATCACCGGACAAAATATCGAATACAAGATGGAAAACAGCCCATTGTTTCTGGAGGTAAGCCGATCCCATCTTAAGGAGGGGCCAGACAACGACTGTTTTGTATGTCTGTTCTTCGATTTATCCTATGTGATGGATCGTACTCTTTCCCAGATCAGCCGGGATTTTTCCCTGACGAACCGAGAGGTAAATGTTTTAAGCCTTTTACTGCGCGGCTATTCCAACGATCAGATATCTTCCACCCTCTTCGTCAGCATCCCTACTGTCAAAAAGCATCTAGCTTCCATTTATTCCAAAATGGAAATCAAGAGCCAGAAGCAAATTCTGGAACGCATTCATTTCTACGACAAATAATTTTCGCATTAATCTTGTTTAACCACGAAAAAAGGGAGTCCGCTCATCCTGCAGACTCCCTTTTTCGTGCCCCTTTTTTACTCTGGCTTTCCTCCTTGCTCTTCCTGGGTTTCTCTTTTTTCGTTCTTGATCTCCCAATGAATCAAAAATGTAAGCATTGCCCGAAGGACAATGATGGCTCCCAAAATTCCAAGTTCCGACCATTCCCGTACCACAACCGTCCTGAGTACCTCGCCGCCCATCTTAAATTCCAACGCCAGCGCAATTCCCTGTGCCAGATTCAGGCGGATCAGCTGACGCTTGTTTCGTATCCACTGAACAAAGCAGGATACCGCTGTCGAAACCAGCACAATGATTCCAAACAATTCTAGCACGACCGTGCATATCTGTACCAAATTCTCTAACAACCAGTCTAATACTTTAATTACTTCTCCCATTACCCCTTCCTTTCCAGGTATTCTTCCCTTCTCGCTTGTGCTAATTTTATCCATTTCCTGTAGCTCAGTAAATGCGTAAACCTACTGAACCGCTACAATTTTCTTTACTATACACGCCCCATTTCAAATATGCAACTTGATTTTTATTCTGTTTTCATCTTGACAATGAAACGTGAAACTGCTACAATCCAGCTATACAAACCATTTTTGATTTGTGATAAATCTATTTTTAGTATATATGTTTTATTTCATTCATAAATATTCAGGAGGTTTTGATATGTTATTTCTCAGCGAACAAGAAATGTGGCAGTCCGTCACCTTAGAGGATGTCATGGACGCAATCGAAGATGCGTATGCGATTCACAAAAGCGGCAATTATAAGATGCCGGATCGTTTTATCGCACAGCGTGATAAAAATATGATGCTCTATATGCCGTGTTTTCTGGATTCCGTCATCGGTACAAAGATGTTATCCGAATTTCCGGACAATCCCTCTCTGGGAATTCCGTATCTGAACGGACTTATGATTTTAAATAACGCAAAGACCGGTCTGCCGAAGGCGATTATGAACGGAAGTGTCCTGACCGCAATGCGGACCGGTGCGGTCGGCGGTGTCGCACTGCGCTATCTGGCTCCAGAGGATGCTGCCTCAGTTGGTCTGGTTGGCTGCGGTATGCAGGGACTACACCAGCTTCTCTATGCCTGCGAGGTGCGCCCGATCACAGATATTTATCTGTATGACGCATACGCTAAGGATCTTTCCGGCTTTATCGAGCGCTTATCGGCGCGTCTGGCATCGTTTGGAAAAAACTCCATCCAGATTCATACCTGCGCGGATACCCGTGAACTGGCTGAGCACAGCCGCGTCCTGATCTCCGCCACCCAGGCGGTCGATCCGGTCTACCCGGATGATGAAGAGCTGCTTCGCGGCAAATGCTTTGTTGCCATCGGCTCCTGGCGTCCGGAACGGCGCGAACTGCCGGATGCGGTGTGGAAACTCGTCAAGAACGCGTACACCGAGCTTCCGTATGCCTGCGAGGAGAGCGGCGATCTGAAAATTCCGCTGGAAAAGGGCGTTCTGACACAGAAGCGCGTCCACTTTATCGAGGATCTGATCGAAGATACCAAGCAGGGACATCCGCATGAGCAGAACGAGACCCGCTGCTTTAAATCAGTCGGCATGGGACTCTTTGATGTGCGGACGGCACAGCTTATCTATGAAAAAGCATTGGAAAAAGGAATTGGACAAAAACTTAATTTCTAGGAAAAATGGTTGGAATAGAAAAGGCTGTATCACCTACCGCGCGCTTCCATGCGGCAGGCAATACAGCCTTTTTCTTATTGTTATATGTGCATTAATTTTCCAGCATTTTTCTGAATCTATAGACTGGCAAATTTTTCGCTCCATATTCTTCTCTACTTATTTATATAACGGATACTTCTCACACAGTTTCGTCACTTCCGCACGGATGTAATCTGCCTTGTTCTCGAAGTCGGTAGCTGCCAGCCAGATGCACTCTGCAATCACTTCCATGTCCTCTTCTTTCAGTCCACGGGTGGTAACAGCCGGAGTACCGATGCGGACGCCAGAAGTAACAAACGGGCTTCTCGGGTCGTTTGGAACGGTATTTTTGTTCAGGGTAATGTATACTTCATCGCAGCGGTTCTGCAGCTCTTTACCGGAAATATCCATGCCGCGCAGATCAACTAACATCAGGTGGTTATCGGTTCCGCCGGTCAGAATCTTGAATCCCTGCTTCTGAAGTGCGGCTGCCAGCGCTGCTGCATTCTTCTTTACCTGAAGCTGATACTCTTTAAATTCTGGCTTCAGCGCCTCGCCGAAGCAGACTGCCTTGCCAGCGATGATGTGCTCTAACGGACCGCCCTGGGTTCCCGGGAAGATCGCCTTGTTGAAGTTGAACTTCTCAGCTGCTTCCTTATTTGCCAGAATCAGACCGCCTCTCGGTCCGCGCAGTGTCTTATGTGTGGTTGTCGTAACAACATCTGCATACGGAATCGGGCTCTGGTGAAGACCGGCTGCTACCAGACCAGCGATATGAGCCATATCGACCATCAGGTATGCGCCTACTTTGTCTGCAATTTCACGGAAACGTTTGAAATCAATCTCTCTTGCATAGGCACTTGCACCTGCAATGATCAGCTTCGGTTTTGCTTCCAGTGCAATGCGCTCTACCTCTTCGTAATCAATCACGCCATTGTCATCGACACCATACGGCACAATGTTGAAATATAAACCGGAGAAATTGACAGGGCTTCCGTGTGTCAGATGTCCGCCGTGATCCAGGTTCATGCCCATAACAGTATCACCCGGTTTCAGCATTGCGATAAATACCGCCATGTTTGCCTGCGCGCCGGAATGCGGCTGTACGTTTGCATAATCACAGCCAAACAGTTTTTTCGCTCTCTCGATCGCGATGGACTCTACAACATCGACACACTGGCATCCGCCGTAGTAACGTTTTCCCGGATATCCCTCCGCATATTTGTTGGTTAATACCGATCCCATCGCCATCATAACCGGCTCCGATACAATATTCTCCGACGCGATCAGCTCCAGGTTTCTTCTCTGACGGGCTGCCTCTGCTTCAATGGCTTCTCCCACTTCCGGGTCTGCCTCTGTAATGAACTTCATTACCTCATCTACCATGTCTGTTTCTCCTATTCTTTTCTGTCATCCATACAAAATCATCAAGTGGATTTTTCATATATAAATATAAAACCACACTTTTGTCTCTCCGGATTTTTTATTTAAAAAAGCCTTTTTCAGGTCTCATTAAATACTGTCACCAGACGCTTCTTATGCCAGCAGCGCTTCCGCCATCTGCTCCAGCGACGGAATATCGCTCTCCTTGAGCGCCCCGCGAACCGTAACGACCGGTTCAACCACCGTGATCTCCTTCATCGCATCCAGCATTCCCTTCATCGTGCGCGCTGCACTCGGCGCCCAGGAACCGTTTTCAATCAGGGCAACGGTGCGTTTCTGGTAATTCTTGCTCTGTAAGTGGTGCAGGAAATCTGCCATAACCGGCATCACACCCGCGTCATAGGACGGTGCTGCCAATACAATTTTTCCATACCGGAATGCATCTTCCAGCGCCTCCGCCATATCACCGCGCGCCAGATCCGCGATTGCCACTTTCGGGCATTCTTTTTTCTCAAGAATTTCCTTGCATTTCTTCGCCGCATCCTCGGTGTTGCCATGCAGGGACGCATATGCGATAAATACACCCTCAGACTCGACGCCGTAGCTGCTCCAAATCTGGTATTTTTCAAGCACATGACCGATCGTCTCTTTCAGAACCGGTCCATGCAGCGGGCAGATGATCTGGATCTCAAGACCGGCTTCTTTCTTAAGAAGTGCCTGCACCTGCATTCCATATTTTCCTACAATATTGAAATAATACCGTCTCGCCTCGCAGTCCCAGTCCTCATCCACATCAAGCGCACCGAACTTGCCGAAACCGTCGGCGCTGAACAGCACCTTGTCGCAGGAATCATAGCTTACCATAACCTCCGGCCAGTGTACCATCGGTGCCATTACAAAATGAAGCGTATGGCTTCCAAGTTCCAGTGTATCTCCTTCTTTTACTACAACCTTCCTGTCTTCCAGATCCACATCGAAAAACTGTCCGATCATCTGCATGGTCTTCGCATTTCCGACTACTTTTGCTTCCGGATATAATTCCAGGATTCTCTGGATATTGGCACAGTGATCTGGTTCCATGTGCTGTACGACCAGATAATCTAAGCTTTCTCCGTTTAATGCATAAGCCACATTTTCGATAAACTGCCCGGATGCAGATGCATCTACAGTATCCATCAGAGTATTCTTCTCGTCTTTGATCAGATAAGCATTATAAGATACCCCTCTCGGAATCGGAAATAAATTCTCGAATAAATTTAATCTTCTGTCATTTGCTCCTACCCAGATGATATGATCTGTTACATTTCTTGTACATTGCATGATTGATTCCTCCTGTCAATTTCCTGTTTTTATTTTTTTAATGACTCAGGTTTTCTTTTTCCTGATGATAGATTACATAGGTATTCCGTCCCTGTCTCTTCGCCTCATATAATGCCTCATCCGCAGAATGATACAATTCTTCAAAATTCATTCCATGATCCGGATAATATGCTGCTCCTATACTACAATGGATTGCTCCACACGGAATACTTCCTATTTTAAGATTTTCAAATTTGCGGCATAATTCCTGCAACTGACGTTCTATGACTTTATCCCATCTGACATTTTTCATCAGAACCATAAATTCATCCCCGCCTGCACGGCCTACAATGTCACTGGATCTGAATGTATCCTTCAGTACTTTTGCCGCAGCCTTAATAACTTCATCCCCCAGTGCATGACCATATGTATCATTAATATTTTTAAATTGATCCAG
>ENA-OWRC01002296-OWRC01002296.1-human-gut-metagenome-genome-assembly--contig:-NODE-2296-length-15208-cov-4.746651_pt1 | contig 15208 bp, 14 predicted proteins | sample MGYA00248268_ERZ651895 | MGnify/ENA primary metagenome ERZ651895 (study PRJEB26924, sample SAMEA4378242) | human gut metagenome | biome: human gut; feature: human-associated habitat; material: faeces...
GAGGGGGTGGTGAGCGTACGCTCGTGAGGGTTCAAGTCCCTCCAACCGCACCAAGATATAAGGACCTACAGTTTACTGTAGGTCCTTTTTACTATGACTTTAAAAGTTGTAGGTGTATATAGGAGAGAGAAATGAATAAGAAATATTTTGTACTGATGCTGCTTTCACTAACATTATCTAGTCATTTTAGTTTAGCGGCAACAGTGGACGGGGTAAACCCCAATACGAGTGCTGAACTAAAAAGTAATGCAAAGTCAAACCAGTTTGTACAAACTAAAGCTCCTGTGAAATTAGATTTTATTGAGATTATTCCTGGTGCTTTTAAAGCTGTTATAAGGGATAAGTCTATAAATCCCAAAAAGCTTTCAATTGAAGATGAAATTACATTAGAAAGGAAGGAGAAGGAGTACGCATCTCACCGATTAAAAATATCAAAAAAACCTGATTTTGGAAGTGAATATAAAATATTTGATCCACTTTATAATGATAAGGATGAACAAGCACTAAAAGAAATTAAAAACTATAATACTGAAGCAACACGTAATCAAGGTTATTTTATTGGTGGTCGAGATAAACCTTTACGCATCGTGAGCCCATATATGAAAAAGAATGGTCAAGGTGAGATTAATCTAACAAATACCATTAATACTAAAGATTATAGGACGCGTGCTGATAGGGACAAAGCAAATGAAAAGGCAATTCGAGAGTATTTAGATCAAAATAAAGGCCATGATTTATTTACAGTTCGTTCTAAACAGGAAATAAAAGAGTCACTAGAGAGCCTGTTTAAATCTATAGAATTAATTGAGTATCCTATCAATAATCCCAAAGATTATAAAATGATGCCTATGATTCCTGGTTTCCCAAAGAAAATACCTGGTTTTGCAAAAAATATTCATATGCATAGTAATCCAAGTTTTTTTCAAGGTAGGGCTTATGTACAATTTGCATTTGGAGGCACACCGGAACAATTAAAGCCATATATTGATGAAGCACGTTCTAACTCTAAAGTGGTTATTTTAAAATCTGATATATCCAATGTGTATGTTAAACAATTTATTGACTCTAATATGGCTTATGCAGATTCTCTATCTGCATTAATTCCAAGATCTATACTGACTGTAAAGAATACAACTGTGCCGATGGGTAAATTTATACAAGAGCGACAAGACCATCCAATTGATAAATCTGTAGATGAAATATATGAGTTGGAAAATCAAGTACTAGCAGAATTCAATAAGGTACAGATTCCAGATGAAGACGATAGTGCAAAGTATAAGAGATATTTTGAAATTCGTAAACGAATACAAGATGCGCGAGATTCATTAAAGCCAAAACCGAATTATGAAAATAAGCGTTCTAAAGATAAAGTTTATCCAATTTATACTGAAAAAGAAAATCGAAAGTTTCAAAAACAATATTTGCATAGATTGTCATATAATGAAGATTCGATAGAAATACCAGACAATTATGTGATGTATTTATTTGATTTTGGGGGCACTTGGAATCATCCATACTCTTTAGGCGCTGCAGTCAGTCCAGATAGAAACTATATCATTTATTTCTGCCAACAAGGTTGATTATAAAACAATAAAAGGTAGCAACATATATATTGCTACCTTTTTTGCTATATACATATTGGCAGAACTTCATATTATATGTAGAATCATAGTAATTAATAATATATATTGTTTTGGGAGTGAGAGTGTTTTATGAAAATTAACTATGGCGATACATTGCGTATCCGGAATGAGTTATATACGATCCTAGGCAAAATTCGTTACATTGATACTCATAGGAGAATTTGGTATAAGTATAAGCTGGTTAAACATAAGAATAATGCTGAGTTTTGGATCAGTTGGAATGAAAAACATGATGTATATCAGTTTACAAAGTTATGTGGCAAAGTAATACCATCTGATATGAACGCAGTACATAGAGGTTATCAGATGGCAATAGGTACAAGAGGGGATATAGATATAGATATTGGTGCTGTCTCTCGTTATGAAGAGTATGAAGATGGTAATGGCACTCATATACTTACTATTGAAAAACGGACTCATACGACAGAGTATTCCAAAGGTGTTTATGTTGATAAAAAATATGTGTTGCTTGAAAGCAATGCAGAGATAACTAAGCCTATTCTAGATAAAATGGATACTGTTGAGAAGGTGAGATTCATAGGTCCCATTATTTGGTTTTTGGCAAATTTACTTAAGAATAAATAAAAGGTAGCAACATATATGTTGCTACCTTTTTATTTGCTCTAGAATTTAGTTGTTAGCTGTTTGCTTCAGCTAGTTGAAGTTGTTCGAGTTCTGCTTCTTTAGCATCTAATTCTTTTGCACCAAAGTGTGCTAGTACACAGAATGTAATGCAGAGAATACATGCTACCAATAAGAGATAGAAACCTGCATTCCAGCCAAATTTATCTGCCAAAACACCGAATAATGTTGTACCGAGGTTTGCACCTACGATGTAGCTCATAAAGCCACGAAGGCCAACGGCAGAGCCTACAGCGAATGGCGGTACAATATCCATAGTTTGTACAGAAGCTAGGAATTGAGGAATGTAGATTAGACAACCTACGATAGCAGCAAAGAAGGTAACCCATAAGAGGGATTCGCTTTGCCAATAACCAAAGATACAGAAGAAGATAATGCTTACAGCGATAATTGCTGGAGGCATACGGTAACCTTTAAAGAATTTATCAGAAATGTAACCAGCAAAAATAGTAGAAGGGATAGCTGCCCATTCAAAGAATAAGAAAGCTACAGACATCTCTGCTTTGGAGAATCCTTTTACTTGTAATAGATAAATTGGAAGCCAAGTAAGCATACCAAAGCGAATCATGTAGACGAAGGTATCTACTAATGATACGTACCAAGCATTTTTGTTTTTCAATACATATTTTACAAAAATTTCTCGTGTACTCATGTGAGGTGCTTCAGAGCTTCTATGTGCTTTATGAGCAGTGTCAGCAATGATTTCACTTGTTGGTGGTAAACCTTCACGCTCAGGGCTTTCTTTAATTAAGAAGCAAATAATTCCCGCTACGATGATAGCGATAATTGCAGGGATACCATAGCTACCTAATTGCCAATGATCAGTAGTCGTAAAGTACAGTGCCGCAGCAACAATTGGTGCTACGATACCACCGCCAAGGTTATGAGAGATGTTCCAAATTGCACCAAATCGGCCCCGCTCTTGTTTCGGATACCATTTAGCAAGTGTGATGAAGGAAGGCCCTACACCAAAGCCTTGGAAGAAACCATTAAGAACTACTAATACTAAGAAGAAGGCAAGGCTGTCGGCAAAGCTCATAAAGATGTTGATAATCGCACAGCAAAGCAGACCGAAAGCCATAAATTTTGCAGGACTTGCTTTATCTGCAAGACTACTCATAAAGCCTTTACTTAAACCATAGGCGATAAGCATACCACTAGATAGCAAACCGATTTCTGTTTTGCTCATGTGGAGGATATCTGATAAGAAGTGAGTTGATAAGGCAAAGTTATTGCGAACAATATAGTACGCTGCATAACCAATAAAAATACCAACTAGAGATTGAAATCTGTATTTATAGTATAGATTCATAATCATGCTTTGTGGTACAGATGATTTTGCCTCTTTAGGTTGTAGAAATGAAAACATAGTTATTACCTTTCTTTATTAATAACTAAATCCTGTTGCACTGATAATATTAACATTTTCATAGAATTTGTGTAAATGATTTATAAGATAAAAGTAAGTGTTAAAGTTAGAAAAATAATTTATAAGGTGGTTATGTTACAGCAAAAGTTATATGGTATAAATATAACTTTTAGTGTAGTGAGTATTTTTGAATTATAGAAATACAGTAGTCTATAGTGTTAAAGTTGTATTGTAATCAATAGATTTGTTTTGTTATAATTATACTGTTGTAAAAAATTATTATTATATATTCTTTATTAAGGAGTTTAGATATGAAAGGTTTTACTAAACGCGCAATTCTTGCTGCTTGTGTTGGTGCAGCAATGCTTATTTCTGCAGGTTGTGGTTCCAACCAAAATGCTCAGCCTACACAATTGACATATAATGGTTCCTCCACATTGGCACCAGTTATTTCTAAAATCGCTACAGATTTCACAGAGAAAAATAAAACTTGGAATCATGCAGATAGCTCTTTACCAGATAAAGATATTACTATTTATGTATCTTCTGGTGGTTCTGGCACTGGTATTAAAGCGGTTATCGATGGCACTGCGGACTTCGGTTTAGTAGCTCGTGAAGTGAAAGACAGCGAAAAAGCAAAAATCAAAGATTATAATGAAATTAAAGTAGGTATTGATGCTTTAACAATTGCCGTAAATCCTGAAAATCCTTTATATGCTGTAAAAGATAATCTCAGTAAAGAAGAAATTATTAAAATCTTCTCTGGTGAGTACAAAACTTGGAATCAAGTAGATCCATCCTTGCCTGAGCAAGAGATTATTGTAGTAACACGTGACCTTGGCGGCGGTGCTCATGAAGTATTCCAACAAAAAATCATGGGTTCTGTAGAAGTAACTAAAGACGCTATCCAAGCTCCATCCATGGGTGCTCTTGTAACTAAAGTTAAAGAAAATCCATATGCTATTGGTTACGCATCTTATGGCATGTTGATTCAAAACAAAGGCCAAATCGTTGCATTCAAAGTTAATGGTGTAGCACCAACAGATGAAACGATTACTGATGGTTCTTATATAATTCAACGTCCACTTCTTATCGTAGGTAAAGGTAATATGGGCGGCGTAGCAGACGCTTTCACAAAATACTTGAAGTCTGAAGAAGGCCGTAAAGTTATTCATAAAATGGGCTTTGTTCCTGTAAACTAATCAGATAGAATAAAAGCAAGGCTGCGGCCTTGCTTTTTTCTTATGAAAGGAGAGTCTATGCATTTATCAGATCGTTTTACATCTGGCATAGTACCGATTATGGCGGTATCTGTTCTCGCCTTATATATAGGGCTCGTCCTCTATATGGCGATAGAGGCGTGGCCCGCCTTGATACATATGTCTTGGACGGATATTGTAACCGGTACAGTCTGGAAACCTGTGGCAGAAAGTCCTGTATTAGGTCTGACCTATATTATTTCTGCTAGCCTCTATGTATCGCTGTTATCTTTGATATGGGCGTTGCCCTTGGGCATTGGTACCTCTGTAGGCTTGAGTCTAGGCGTATCGCCACGTATTCGCCAATTTTGTTTATCTACTATAGATATGATCGCTGGTATACCTTCTGTTATTGTTGGTTTTATCGGCCTTGCCGTAGTGGTTCCGGCCATTCAATCGATGTTTTCTTTATCTACTGGTGAGTCTATTTTATCGGCTAGTCTCGTATTAGCCTTTATGATTTTGCCTTATATTGTAACTCACTGTACGGAATCTATCGAAACCTATCGGCAGCGCTATGAAGAAACAGCTTTAGGCCTTGGCATATCGCCGTGGCATACTATGAAAGCTATAGTATTACCTAGTGCCAAAGGTTCCATCATTCTTAGTTCTGTTCTAGCCTTCTCCCGTGCTATGGGGGAGACCATGGCCGTAATGATGGTTGTGGGTAATGCGCCCATCTTACCTAACTTATTAGGTAAGGCTGAGCCGATTCCGTCTCTTATTGCCCTTGAAATGGGTAGTGTAGAGTACAATAGCTTGCATTATAGTGGTTTATATGTAGCGGCTTTAGTATTGCTAATGATTTTGATACTGACTAATGTTCTAGTCTATATGTATTCTTGGAAAACTAGAAAGGACGGTCATCATGAAGTTATCTAATCTTGTATTAGCTACTTGGGCTTATGGCAGTCTAGTCCTAGTTATGGCAATACTCATCGCTGCTTGCACCTATATTGTGTATCATGGTGGACCCTTAATAACCGTTAATTTCCTCTGGCTCTATCCAGCGGGCATACCTCTCGGTGTAGAAGGGGGCATATTCCCTGCCATAATCGGCAGTATTTTAGAGGGTCTATTAACGGCTTCTATGGCGGCTATTGTAAGTATTCCTTGTGCTCTTTACATGGTATATGGCAATATTTCTCGTTGGAAATCAGAATGCTTTCTGTTCACGCTACGCTGTATGTCCGGATTGCCATCTGTATTGATTGGCTTGTTCGGTTACAGTGTGCTGATTTTATATTTAGGTATTGATAAAAGCTTATTATCTGCGTCGATTACATTAACGGTAATGGTTATACCTTTTATTACGTTGCGCCTTGTGAAAGTATTCCACGAGTTTCCTCGTGAAACGTATGAGGCGGCTCTCAATATGGGGCTTTCACCAAGTTATATATGGATGCATATGGTCATACCTAGTGCCATGCGCGACGGATTGAGCGCTATAGCCCTTGGGGCGGCCTATGCGATGGGGGCCACCGCACCGATTATGTACACTGGCGCCGTATTATATACGCGGTCCATACCGAATATAACGGATCCATTTATGGCCTTGCCATATCATTTGTATATTTTGGTCAACGAAGGTTATTCCGTGGATTTAGCCTATGCTACAGCCTTCGTGTTGATGGTTATATTACTTTGTATTAATATCATTTGTCGCTGGATAGGAGGGCGGTCTTGATGAGCATCATATTAGATATTAAAAATATAGAGGTGTCCATTGGTGAGCAGCCTATTTTGCAACACATAACCTTGCCTATTACAGAACATGCTATTACTGCTGTTATTGGGCCCTCTGGTTGTGGTAAAAGTACATTGCTAGCTACACTTAACGGTAGCTTACAGGAACCTAAGAAAGTTACTAATGGGCAAATTATTTACGATGGCCTATCTGTAGACTCTATGGATTCGCAAATGTTACGTCGCCAAATTGGTCTCATCGGACAACAACCGACCGTATTTCCTGGTACCATTGAAGATAATATGTTGTTTGCTTTAAATTATTATAAAGAGTTATCTTCTGCAGACAGAAAGGCTAAAGCGATACAATGCTTAGAGAAGGCTGGATTGTATAGCGAAATCAATGGTGATATGAAGCGCTTGGCCAGTTCTTTATCTGGTGGTCAACAACAGCGCCTGTGTATTGCGCGAAGCTTGACCGTAGATCCTCGAGTAATGCTCTTTGATGAACCATGCTCTGCTTTAGATATAAAAAATAGCTTGCATATTGAGGCCTTGCTAAGAGAGTTAAAAGTAAGACAAACGATTGTCATTGTTACTCACAATTTACAACAAGCTAAACGCATTGCAGACTACACTGTATTTATGAATGATGGTCGAGTTGTAGAGTGGGGCGCTACAGAGCAAATATTCTCTGATCCACAACAAGAACTAACCCGTGATTATTTGGCTTTTGGCGGATGATCTTAAAGATGAACTCAAAGATGATTTCAAAAAATTTATATTTTGTGAAAAAATAAAGATAAAATTTCTATAAACTGTTGACATAATTCGTTTAAAAATGTATATTATAGGTGACATACTGGCGTGTCGTAAAGGGACTGTGAGAGAGTTAAGCCAGACTGACATACGATATAGTTCGAGAGTAACTATATACATAAGAAGGCGTACCGCTGAGAGACGAGAGAAGGGCGGTATGCCTTTTTTGTATGTAACATACGATGGAGCCTGTTTTTTTACAATCTAATAAGCAATGTAAAATATTAATATTGTAAATATAAAATTTTATTAAAATATTGACGGTCGGGAGTTTAAAATATAGACTAAGACCTCCTTATGTAATACAATGTATTACATAAGGAGGTGCTTTTATATGGCAAATATTTCAGTCCGTCTAAATGAACAAGAAGAAGAGTTATTTAAAACCTATGCTGAGTTTATGGATGAAACACTTTCTACCCTCTTTAAGAAGGCTTTACTAGAAAAGATTGAAGACGAATTTGATCTTAAGGTAGGTCAAAAAGCATTAGCAGAATACAAGCAAGATCCAGTTACCTATTCTGTGGCGGAAATGCGTGCAAAATATGGCTTATAAGCTTGAATTTTCTAAACGGTTTGACAAGCAATTTTCTAAACTAGATAAATCAACGCAACGCTATCTTTTTAATTGGCTCATAAAGAATGTAGATAATGTAGAAAATCCTAGGTACTCAGGCAAATCATTGACAGGTAATAAAACAGGGCTGTGGCGTTATCGCATTGGTAACTATAGGGTTATTGCTGATATTAATGATAATAGATGCGTTATTTTAGCATTAGAAGTTGGTCATCGAAAAGATATTTACAAATAGAGGATATATTATGAAATACTTACGTCGTGAACTAAATCAAGTAGAAAAAGAATACTTAAAACAATTTGGACAAGACTCTTTGAACCGTGTCATTCTTCATGATCCAGATACAAAGGATAAACAGGAAGTACAAGACACCATTGATATCCTAAAAGAAGCTATGGCAAAAAATAAACCGCTAGAACAAGTTCCAGAGGAAATGTGGAAGCTTATTGAGTTTTAATCACCGAATAAATCCAAAACAAAAGGCACATTGTTAAATGAATATCCTCCATGATAAATGGAGGTGGTTCAACACAATGTGCCTTTATGATGTCATTTTATGTTATAAGTTGTACAGTTCAGGTTTACGATCTCTAAAGATATTGATTTTATTGCGAATGTCTTCCACAACGGTAAGGTCGATGTCTACAGAGGCGATGCCTTCTGTAGTATCCATCTCGAGGAGGTTCGTGCCCCATGGATCATATACTGCGGAGTGGCCTGTACTTTGAACACGGCCCACTGTGCCACAGCCGTTTACGGCACACACGAAGAGTTGGTTTTCTATAGCCCGTACTTCATTTAGCACTTGCCAGTGACGTAGACGCATCGTAGGCCATTGGGCAGGTACGAATAGTAGTTCAGTACCTGGTAACGCAGCCATTCTCACTAGCTCAGGGAACCGAATGTCGTAACATATGACAGTACTACAAGGGATCCCGTCGAGTTCAAAATGGGACGTATGAGTACCGCCAGCAAAGTATTTGTCTTCTTTAGCGGGGCTAAAACCGTGCATTTTGGAATATTCACCTACGAGATTACCTTCACGGTTGTAAGCATAGGATGTATTGAATACCAAATCATCTTTCGCCACAGCGACAGAGCCGCCTACGATATTCACCTTGTGCTCCTTTGCAAAGGCGGTGAGCAATGATTTTGTCCTTTCCCCATTTCTGTCGGCAATTGTAATTAAATCATCCGATGGGTGAAAGCCTGTATTCCAAGTTTCAGGTAAAACAATAATATCAGGGTTTTCTGTAAGTGATTGAGTGAGTAATTCTTGAACGCGATTGTAGTTGTATTCTACGTCATTTACGTGAACGTCCATTTGCAAGAGGGTTAAGCGTTTTTTCATGGTAAATCCTTTATCGATTAGAAGCGTATAATTTTAGAGAGTTGTATTATAATTAGAATATTAAAGCATTCCATTAGAGATTACAATATAATGTATTGTTAAAGGTGTTTTAGGGTATATATCTTTTTAGTTCCAGGTGTTTTAGATTATATATCTCTTTAGGTTATAAATCATTTGTTTTAGAGTATAAATCATCTGTTTTAGCTATACGTATATGGAGTGGAGTTTTTACTATTCTTCATAGAAATGTTATAATATTCTGTATATAATTGTGTTCTGATAGAGGAGGACCTATGAAACGGATTCCGTTAGTAACACTATTAGTTGTGGCCATGGCAATGCTTATGGCAGGTTGTGGATTGCTTTCACAAAAAACAGAGCCTACTAGTTCAGCGCCACCAGTAAAAGAAGTTAAGATGGTACATCCATCGGGCATTCCTGTTCTTATGTATCATAAAATCGGCGACGATAAAGATAATGATGCGGTTATTCGAGAGGATTTGTTCCGAGAACAAATGAAATTCCTCAAGGATAATGGCTATAATCCATTGACGATGGACCAATTGTATGAATACGTTGTAAATGGTGCTGCAGTGCCTGAAAAACCAGTTGTTTTAACCTTTGATGACGGTTATGCAGATACATATACAATCGTATATCCACTCATGAAAGAGTATGGATTCCCAGCCACTGTATTTATTAATCCTGGCGATATTGGAACGCGTTTAACTTGGGATCAAGTGCGTGAAATGCACAAAAATGGCATCACTATTTCTAACCATGGTTTCCAACATGTAGAAATGGGCCAATTATCCGAAGAGAAACAAATTGAAAATATCACAAAGGCTCAAGAAGCATTGGCTAAAGAGGTGGGCATCAAGGATAATCCTTGGTTCTGCTATCCATATGGAGATAAAAATGAATTCACCGACTCAGCATCTAAAAAGGCTGGCATTAAAATGGGGATGGCTATGAAATCTGGCTGGGCTCATACCGGTGATAATCCATATAACATTTTGCGTGTTTGGGTAGGTAATGCGGTAGATATCAAGCATTTTGAAGAACGCATTAGTACCGAGCATTTCACTGATTTATAAGGAGAAATACATTGTTCAAAAAGAATTGGGTAAAGTTCATCATCATGGTGTTCCTATTTACCGTTGTGACCTCACCATTCGTGGTGCTCTTTGGACCATTTAATAATGTAAAACGCGCCGTTATCGGTGCTATCTTACAATCTCGTCATCCTCATTACATTACGTGGCTGTTCAATGAAGATGAACTGCAATCTATTTTGGGGACTGTTGGGGTTGTTAAAAGCCAAGATTTATTCAAGTTTAATGCTCGTGAAGACAAGTCTTTAAATCTTGAAAAAATCCAGTCTGCTCGTTATGTAGGTTATATTCTTGAAATTCCAGATCCTCGTCGTATTCAAGTAGGTACCGCTGCTAATATTCAAGAAAAAGGCGATACCACGAGTAATATTGCGAAGATGAATAATGCTGTAGCCGCTATTAATGGCGGGGGCTTCCATGATCCAAACGGTACTGGTACCGGTCGTTTACCTTATGGTTTTATCTTGCATGATGGTGAATATATTATCGGTAAAGATGTAGGACCTGATGAAGCCGTTGATTTTGTAGGCTTCTCTAAATCTGGTAACCTTATCGCTGGTAACTATGATAAAACTCAACTTGGAGATATGAAAGCCATGGAAGGTATTACCTTTGGTCCGCCTCTTATCGTCGATGGTAAGAAGATGATTACAGAAGGTGATGGTGGCTGGGGCGTAGGCCCACGTACTGCTATCGGTCAAAAGAAAGATGGTACAGTATTATTTCTCGTAATCGATGGTCGTCAACCTGGGTACTCCATTGGTGCTACCTTGCGTGATGTACAAGATATTCTCTTTGAAAAAGGTTGCTACATTGCAGCGAATTTAGATGGTGGTTCTAGTTCTACCTTATACCTCAATGGTAAAGTGGTGAACAAACCAGCCGATTTGTTAGGGGAACGCATGATCCCAACGGCGTTTATCGTGAAATAGGAGGACATATGAAACCTTTTACGCGTGTACTGAGCGCCTTTGCGGTAGGTATTCTTCTGCAAGGTGGGGTATACCTATACCTTGATCAATATATATTTGCACCGACTACAGAGTTTAACGTAGCAGGCGCATCAAAAGATGATACTAAAAACTTCCCTGATGTGAAGGAAGGTACTAAGTATGTATCTTATGACCGTCAATTTATGGCGGTTGTTACTGAAAACTCTTTGAAAATTTACAAGGCTAATGAAAGTAAGCCTACAACGATTGATTTGAAGGGCCGTTCTATTAGTTACTTTAGTTGGATGCCTGACCGTAACTATGCTATCATGGGTCTATATGACTCTAGAGAGGTAGTTATGGCTCGTCTCAATGCGGATGATCCAGAACATGAAGTAGATACCAAGCTTGAAGACTTACCAAAAGGTAGTAAAATCGTAGATGCTGCGTACTCTGAAGCGACAAATGTAGTATATATGAAGGTAAAAGTTCAAGAGCATGTATATCGAATTTATCGTACAGATGCTAACTACGATACACGTCGTGTATATATGCAAGCTACTGATATCGGTCATATCGGCGTATTCTACGATGAAGATAACTTCTTCTACGATAATGTTAAAACTGGCGATATCTTTATGTTTAATGGTATCGAAGGTGGCTGGCGTGTTATCAACCCACCAGGGCGTTTCCGCTTAATTGGTGTTGATACAGATAAGACAATCTATATTGCTCGTGTTGATGAGGATAATAATGCATTGACTGTTTACACTGGTAAATTAGGTGTAGGTTTCAAACCAGTTTACAAATACAATCATCCTACTACTTTCAATGAATTGACATTGTCTGAAGTAAAAGACATTATCAAGAATGGTAGTGAAGAAACTAAAAAGGTGACCGAAGATGATACATCTTCTAAATCATCTGACACTAGTAATAGTAAAAAGAAATCTTAAGAAAAAGCCTTTATAATGCTTCATTATAAAGGCTTTATTCCTATATTATATGTACCATAAGGATATCTATGAATATATTATTTGTACGCCTTAGTTACATTGGGGATATACTGCATGCTACACCTGCGGCGCGCTGGATCAAGGAACAGTATCCAGATGCTAAGTTACACTGGATTGTAACACCAAGTATGGTGGAGCTCTTAGAAGGTAATCCCTATGTAGATGAAATCATTCCCTGGGAACGGGATGAATACGAGGCACATTCTAAAAAACTGCATATCCCTACAATGTGGCGCATGTGGTGGGAACTTAAAGCCAAATTAGAACCCTACAAATTTGATGTAGCTGTTGATGTGCAAGGTCGACTTATAACCGGTCTTGTTCTATTAGCTTCTGGTGCGCCTATTCGCTTAGGACTTGGTGGTACTAAAGAGCTGAATTGGCTATTTACAAACTATAAAACAAAGCCAAGTACAGACCATGTTATCAAGCGTTATGTTGAGGTGGCGCAACTTTTAAAAGAGGCTGTTACCAAACAGGCTAATTTAGAAACACCTCTTAAACCTGTTGATAATGGTTTGGACCCAGAAACATTATATACCGTTAGTGCTAAGAAGATGTATCATATGGATTTCTATGTACCATCGAAGTTGCATACTTGGGCAGAAGAACAGTGGAAAACGATTGACAATCATACTTCTTTAAATCGTAGTGAAGTAGAAAAACCTCTACGTGTAGGATTGGTTTTGGGTACGTCTTGGGCGACGAAAGAATGGCCTCAAGAGAAATGGTATTCCCTTATTAAATCACTGCAGTACAGAGCTAATTTTGTTTGCTTAGGTGGGCCTAAAGAGGCTACACAATACAACCCTTTGATAGACTCTTTGGCTGCCGAGGGCATTGATCAGATTATGCTGAATATGTTAGGGAAGACGACACTTCAAGAGGTAGGTGCCTTAATTGAAAGCTGCGACGTAGTAGTTACAGCTGATACGGGCTCCTTACATATTGCATTAGCGCTTGATAAGCCTGTAGTGGCTCTCTTTGGACCTACGGACCCTAAATTATGGGGCCCACTAACGGGGACCTTTAAGGTGCTTGTAAATGATGAATTAGCTTGTTTAGGTTGTCGTAAACGACGGTGTCCTAAGCCTGATCAATATTGTATGTCTGGTATTGAACCAGTTCGTGTTAAAAAGGCGATTTTCGAATTGATAGGAGATAGAAATGGCAAAGTTTAAAATTCAAAAAGGCTTATCCGATGCGGATATGTTGAAAAACTTTAAAGATACAGAAAATTTTGAAGATACTATGCTTGATATGGAGCGGGCCGCTAAAAAGCCTGTAGTTCATCAAAGTCCAAAGCAAAAAGAAGATGCTTTCTATCGTGAATTCTTAACTGAAAAAGTGGAGACTATGATTGGTAAAATGCTTCTAGATATCAAGATGGAGTACTTCAAAGAAGGTGAAGGCGCTTTCTCTATTCAAGTGAAACGAGATGGTAAGAATATCGTTCTTGAAACGGCTCCTAAAAAGGTTAAACCTGAAAAGTAAGCTGTATAATGGCATTTATTAAAAGTTGTTAATAAACCTGAACCTGTCCATAAATGGACAGATTCTTTTACATATTTATGCAGTTGCCGTAGGAGGCTATATTATCAATAAAATTAATGAGCTTATAAACGCAACAAAGTTTATCGAATTACTACATTTATAAATACCGATATAGTTTGGTGCCTTTTCAATAATAACTAAAAATTATTACGGTATAATTTTTAATTTCTCATTAAAAAGAGCAATTACAGAGAAATCGATTTGATTAAACATACACGCTAAAAGCTAGCTCTTTTGTAGTTTTGTGTGATTTCTATCACGAAAAAATCATCTTTAGATACATGAATTTATGAGTAAATAGCATAATATAGTTGTTGACAAAGAATTTTATAAGTAGTCTAATATAAGTATGTCTTAACGATTTATAGAGTGTTTAGCTTGTGTGAGCAGACATCAAAAAAAATCGTAAAAAATAGGTATGAGATAGTTGTTTGTTGTATGTATAAATTTACATATACAGACTATTTCGATTTGGAGGATTAACATGGCTAAAAAATTAAGAATCTGCGAAACCGTTCTTCGTGACGGTCATCAATCTATTTTGGCAACACGCATGCGTTATGAACAAATGGAACCAGTGCTTGGCCTTTTAGATGAAATTGGTTATGAAGCTCTTGAATGTTGGGGCGGCGCTACTTATGATAGCTGTCTTCGTTTCTTGAACGAAGATCCATGGGAACGTCTTCGCAAATTAAAAGCTAATGTAAAAAATACACCACTACAAATGTTACTTCGTGGTCAAAACTTGTTGGGCTACAAACATTACTCTGATGATGTAGTAGAAGCATTCTGTAAAGCTGCTGTAAAAAATGGTATCGATCGTATCCGTATTTTTGACGCATTGAACGACCCTCGTAACATGGAAGCTGCTATTAAGTATTCCAAAAATGCAGGCGCACACGTTCAATCCGCTATGGTATACACAATTTCCCCAGTTCACACAACTGAAAGCTTCTTGAAAGTAGCTGAAACTTTGGTAGAAATGGGTACTGATTCTCTTTGTATCAAAGATATGTCCGGTTTGTTAGGACCTGCTGATGCATATGATTTGGTTTCTACTTTCAAAAAACGTTTCGGCGAATTGCCAATCGACTTGCACAGCCATTTCACTTGCGGCCTTGCAAGTACTACATACTGGGAAGCTGCTAAAGCTGGCGTAGATATCATCGATACTGCTATCTCTCCATTCGCTCATGCAACTAGCCAACCAGCTACTGAAACTATGATCGAAATGTTCAAAGGCA
>ENA-OWRC01002318-OWRC01002318.1-human-gut-metagenome-genome-assembly--contig:-NODE-2318-length-15104-cov-5.029171_pt1 | contig 15104 bp, 19 predicted proteins | sample MGYA00248268_ERZ651895 | MGnify/ENA primary metagenome ERZ651895 (study PRJEB26924, sample SAMEA4378242) | human gut metagenome | biome: human gut; feature: human-associated habitat; material: faeces...
TACTAAGTATCAGGAGGCAGAGATAATACCTGATATTTCTCTTTTTAATTATGAAGAAGCTTTAAATGAAAATAGATACTTAGAGTGTAATTATCCCGAAATATCAAAGTGTTTTTGGAGTATTGGACAAGCAGGACAGGGAGATGGATGGTTTTTAAATAAAATAGATAATACCATTTTTCATTATAATCATGATACTGGAGAATATAACAAATCTGGATTTACTAATTTAGGGATAGATTTCTCACAATTTATCCAGTTGGCTTTGTTACACCGAGATTTAGAACACCTATTAGATGAAGGAGAGCCACTTACGGATAATGTAAAAACTGAGTTTATAAATTCAGTAAATAGTATAAGTAATAATTTATTTAATGTTTATCCATTTAAGTATTTTTAATTGGAATATTCAATAAATTTATTAAGCAATCCGTAGCCCTCTTAAAACCTTCAGTCCTGATGTAGGGGGGTAGTACGTATGCGGTTTCTGTTTTTAGACGGCCTCGAAGAGGAAACCGGATCCGTTTGGGACGGCAGATATACCTATATCTACACCAATCCCGACAGAAAAGGCCAAACCATCCCCTACTCTACTCTACCCCCTCTCCCGTGGGAGAGGGCAAAACGATCTAAAAAAGACGAAATCTTCACCGACTCAAAAGGAGTATTTATGTTAAACAAATTTGTTTTAGAGCAGTTAATTGCTTTCTTTCAAAAAAATCCAGTGGCTCAAGGTAAGCCAACAACTGATGATGAGGTCCTCAATATAGAGAAAGCACTTAATATCAAGTTAGATGACGATTTTAAAGAATTTACAATGAGATTTGGTGGGTGTGTCGTTAGGGATACTCAAATATATGGAATACATAATTCCGAATTTCTTGGGGAAGATACAATTATTGATTTGAATAAAGAATTTTCCGATTATCTTAAAGATGGTCAAAGTAATTTAATAATTGGCACCGATGGCTGGGGAAATCCTATTTATATTTCCCCATCTAAAACGGTAATGATTTATAATCATGACACTGATGAATTGATAACTTTAGCAGCTAATTTTTCAGATTATTTAGAGAAAATCCTTAAAAAACAAATTTAGCAAACTGTTTAAACTCGAACTATTTTAGACGGCCTCAATACCTCTTTGAGGTCGCCTGAAAGACAGAGAAGTTTCAGGTAACCTCAAAGAGGAAACTGAATTCGTTTGGGATGGCAACCTCTTGTGGTCCGGCAACTATACCGGCTAGGGTCGTCTGAAAGTAGAAACCAAGGTAATGGATGCCGCATACCAGCCCTTCTGGCTTCAAAACCAGAACGCCGACCGTGAGACGGGACTACATTACAACTTCTTCAGGTATTATGAGCCTGATGCGGGTCGGCTTGTGAATCAGGATTCGATTGGGTTGTTGGGTGGGGAGAATCTGTATCAGTTTGCTCCGAATATGCAGAGTTGTATTGACCCGTTGGGGTTAATAAAAGCAAAAGTTATAGACGGAGTGTTACATATATTTAATAAATATAGAAAAAATTCTGTAGAAGATAAAGCTTTAAATAAATTTGTTGAAGCATGGAATAAATCGATAGCCGATAATGGAGGCTCTTTATCAAGGTGTGCTGTTAGTGATGAGACAAGGATAAAGGTATCTAAAGCTGCTGCACAACATAAAAAACAAAACCCATCTCTATATAAGAAAGGAGAGGTAGCTGGACATATTCCAGATGTAGGCTGGGGTGGGAAAACAGATGGTCCATTTATGCCATTAAATAGCAGAGTAAACTCTTACATTGGGGGGGTAACGCAAGCAGTTCCAGTAGGAACAAAATATAGCTCAGTAAAATTGGTAAATTATATTTTATAGAGGTTAAATTATGAATACCCAAAATTATCTTGAAGACACATTATTAAAATTACGTAATATTAATAGCGCTAAATTAGAGTATCAAACTGGATACGAGATTAAAAAGATTCCAACCTTAAGAAAAGGGGTTTATAGAAACATCTCCCCGATGCTGTCTGTGAGGTATCGGCAATATTCATCAATCCTAGATGCTACACATGGTGATTGGCTTTCCATTAATGAGATGGAAAATTTATGGCTTCCTTATAAGCAGATAAATGATGAAAGGATAAGGGGTATAAAACGTTCTTTAAACTCAAATATCAAAGAATGGGATAACAATGCAGGAAGTATATTTCAACATGATAGATTATCCTTATTTGCAGGTAGTGCTTACACCTATGAGCAAGTTTATCTTTTATGGTTAGATGACTATATTGAACCACAAATTTGGGTATACGATGCCAATGGTAATTCACGGTTCGATACCTTTGACGATTATTTAATTGCCTTTTTAACAGGCAATTCATATGAACATAGTAAACCAATGATTTGGTAACTATCATCAAATATGGCAAATTAACCAACATAGCAAGCGTAGTCCATCTGCGTAGCAAATCTAGCCCACCTGTGTAGTGTGTATGCGTCCCACACGCACGCGGTTCTACCTTCAGGTAGCCCTTAGTAGGCTACCTGAAAGCGCAGTTTCAACACAGTTAAAAAAGTGCAGGCTGCTTTTCGAAGCGGCGTCCTTCATTACGTTTACGACAAAATCGGATGCATTCAAGAAGCCCGCAACAGCCAAACCGGCCGCAGCGAAACCTTCGCCTTCGACCCCACCCATAACATCCTCGACATCCCAACATCTACTCTCTCTCCCGTGGGAGAGGACCGGGGAGAGGGCAAAACGACCGCTCCGATTTCAGACGACCCCAAAACTCAAGGTCGTCTGAAATCACCTGCCAACCCTAACCCGGTCAGCGGCAACCGCCTCAAAGAATACAACGGCATCGAATACACCTACGACGCCTTGGGCAACCTGATCTACCGGCCAGCTACCTAATGGTGAAAACCAATATTACCAATACGATTTAGAAAACCAACTCGTCCGCGCCGAAATCAAAAAGCCCGCCGGCAATACCGAGATCTGGACATACGCCTACGACCCGTTCGGCAGAAGGCTTTCCAAAGAACGCCAAGACAAACTCGCTTGGACCAGCACCGAACCTAAACGAACCCACTTCGTCTGGGACGGCAGCCGCCTGTTGCAGGAATACACCTACAAAGGCAGCTACACCTATCTCTACACCGACCAAGACAGCTACGAACCCCTAGCCCAAGTCTTCCGCAACAACCAAGACGAAGCACAATACCTCGCCTATTTCCACAACGACCAAATCGGCATACCGCGCGAGATGACCGATATCCACGGTAGTCTGTTATGGTACGGCGAATACACCGCCTGGGGTCGTCTGAAAAAAGATGAGCGGGTTTACAAGAACGCGCACCAGCCGTTCAGATTGCAAAACCAGTATTATGATGAAGAGACCGGACTGCATTACAACCTGATGCGTTATTACGAGCCTGAGGCCGGGCGGTTTGTGAATCAGGACCCGATTGGGTTGTTGGGTGGGGAGAATCTTTATCTCTTTGCGCTGAATACAAGCGGATGGATTGATTGGTTAGGCTTGCATAGTGACCCTGACTTAGCAAACAGAATGGCTAGAGTTGTTTCAAACTTAACTAAAGGAGATATAAGAAATACAACTTATGCAATTGCAAGAGTAACAACTAGTGATGGTCGTAGCCAAATCTGGATGTCCTCTGCAGGTAAAGGAGGACGCGTTAGACCAGCGCTAAGAAACGCCGCAGGTGCAGATGAGGTTATTAATAATTTACATCGCAGCAATAAGAATCATTTAAACGATGCAGAACGAAAATTAATGAGGGAGGCAAGAAAAAGAGGAGCAAAAATAGAATCAATGGCTGCAGGTAGGCCTATGTGTGGCAGATGTCAAAAAGGTTCTAAACGTATGGGTATACTACGCCGTGTAATTACCGCATTGAAAAAATAAGGATTTTTATGGAACCACTAGATTTATCAAATGAAATCTTATTAGAAGATATTTTAGATACTAATGAATATGTACATTCTGAAAAAAGAAACTTGGTAAAAGCCGTAATAGAACATTTTCCTCCACATTCTGTTATTTACTTTCTAGAATTTGTTGAAAATTCTACCTGTGAAAATAAATATTATGGGTATATTTTTAATAAAACAGAGAATAAAATTTATCAATTTTCTTTTATCGATAATAAAAATTTCAAGAATGTAAAATTAAATATAAGGCATAAAGATAGGAAAAAGCTCACAAAAAAAGATATTTTAGGTTTGGACATCATTGATTTATTGTAAATGTAGTCTGCAAGCGTAGTTTGGGTTACCAACGCCAGCAAGGCGTAACATATATAAAACTTTTAATTCTGGCGTGGTGAGTGCAGTACGTTCCTATGCGGTTTCGCCTACCGCAATCACATCATGGTTGAGCACAGTCAGCCCGACGGATTGGTGTCCCGCTACGAATACGACCGTTACGACACCGACGGCAAAGTGCTCAAGAGCAGCAACAACCTCGGCGAAGAATGGACGTTCGACTACCGCAAAGATCAAACCGTCGTTACCGACGCATTGGCACGGACGGCAGATATACCTATATCTACACCGATTCCGACAGTTACAAACCCTTGGCACAGGTCCACAACCGGACCAACGAAGAAGGTGAAAGCCACCAACAAACCCACAACTTCCACTGCGACCAAAATCGGCTTTCCGAAAGAGATTGCCGATAAGAACTACAATCTGGTTTGGTTCGCCAACTACACCGTCTGGAGCCGACTGAAAGAGGAAACCAAGGTAACGGATAGTGCATATCACCCCTTCCGATTGCAAAACCAGTATTATGATTCTGAAACAGGGTTGCATTACAACTTCTTCAGGTATTATAAGCCTGATGCGGGGCGGTTTGTAAATCAGGAGCCTATTGGATTGATGGGTGGAGAGAATCTTTATTGGTTTGCGCCTAATGGGCAAGATTGCCTAGATCCTTTAGGTTTGGATAAATGATGTGAAAATAGCAAAGTTAAAACAGAATCAAACACAGCATTTTTTTGGTCAGGTAGAACAGATGGTATTGGTGGACAACATATTGCTGCCGATATTGCCAAATCTAATGGAGGAACAACATCAACCCGCTTTGAAGAACAATCCTAATATAGATCCTAAAACAAAGATTTCAACTGTTATATTTCAAAGGTAATTACTATGGATGATTTCGTAATTGAAAAAATTTCAAGAGGTATGTTAATTGTTTCTTTAAATGGACATGAAATTTCATTTGAAGGAGAAATGTACTTTCCAAATAATGAGTTTCACTTTTCCCTATATGCGAAAACAGCAAAATTTACTAAGACCAACCAAATTTTAAGCAAGGAAGAGTTAGATAATATTTTAGAACATTTAAAAAGAGAATTTATTTTAAAAAATAGAGTATTAGACATAATTTTCTAAATTTAATTATCAACTGTAAAGTAGCCCAAGCAAGCCGTAGACCACATGAAACTTCCAATCCCGACGTAAGGTGTGCGGTATGCACACACACGGGTTCTGCCTTTCAGACGACCTCCCAAATGCCAAAGAACGCGTGCGTGGCAGAGCCACACACCCTACGGCATGCAGGTTACGCTTGCTGATGCGGGGCGGTTTGTGAATCAGGATCCGATTGGGTTGATAGGTGGGGCGAATCTGTATGCGTTTGCGCCTAATACAAATAAGTGGCTTGATGTGCTAGGTTTAAATAAAAATCTGCCCACACCATACCCTATGTGAGCCTTACCTCCTGGTTCTAATCAAAAACTTTATACCATATATAGGGTACTGAAACCAATTGATAATGTAGCTGCTTGTAAAATTATGCCGTGATTCGGAGAGATTGGATTAGGGACACAGTATGAATTGCCAAAATCTGTTAAATCATATATAGAAGCTGGGCATCTAGAAGAGGTGAAAATAGGAAAATGTTAAAAATTAATGAATTGAATTCATATCTTAAAAGTAAAGGAGTACCAGAAGATAGTTACTCGATCAATGAAGTAAATGATGAATCACTATGTATTATTGAAGAAAATAAAAAATGGCATATATTCTATTCTGAAAGAGGATTGAGAACCGAAGAATATTGTTGCCAAGATGAACATTCGGCAATTCTATATTATATAAATCGGTTATCAAAAATGTTAAAAATTTCTTTTGAATGAAAAAGGTAAACCGTCAACAAACTCACTACTTTCACTGCGACCAAATCGGCATACCGCGCGAGATGACCGACATTCACGACAATCTCTTATGGTACGGCAAATACATCGCTTAGAGTCGTCTGAAAAAGGACGAGCGGGTTTATATGGATGCGCATCAGCCGTTCAGAGTGCAGAACCAATACTTTGATGAGAAGACGGAGCTGTATTACAACTCTTCAGGTATTATGATCCTGATGCGGGGATGTTTGTGTATCAGGAACCGATTGGATTACTTGGGGATTTCGCCATTCTCGGCATTCGAAAAATAGGTATAACAGGAAAAAATAATATGGTAAATGATAGAATTTCAAGTTTTGACGCTTTTTTAGAATGTAAAGATCTATCAATCAATGACTTATTGGAGAAACTACTACATTCTAATACTATTATTCAATATGAAGCAGCAAAAAGACTACAATTTTTTCAGTATAAAGAGATTATTGATATAATCAGAAATATTCTCTTAACAAGTCGATATAGTAAACATAGAGAAATTGCAAATTTTATCTTGGGACAAATGCAAGAAAAACTTAGCACCACAGAACTGAAAGAGATTTTCTCCATATTAATTCACTCTATTCAAAATGATAAAAGTATTAAGGTAAAATCATCTGCAATATCTTCCTTAGGACATCTATTTAGAAAATATAATCTAGGAGAAGAAGAATTTCGTACTATGGAAAATAATATTAGTTCTATTTGGAATATGAATAGATATTCTATAATTATTTCTATTGCGTTTAGTTCTGCATATTTTCCAAAAAGAAATTATATAAAAGAATATCTAATAAAAAATTTAAACAGCAAACATCACAAAATTATCTCATGGATATTATATGGATTGAAAGAAAAGCATTATAGATCAGAATCAATTGAAAATTTACTAATACATAAACTAAGCCAATTTGGTGAAAAATCCTATATTTACAATGAAATTATTGCATTTTTAATTTCAATTAATTCTAAAAAAGTTATCCCTTATGTTAAAAAGATACTATTCACTCAAAGTAAAATTGATGATGAAATTTATACTGAACTTAAAAATAATCTGTCGGATGAATTTGCAGGATTGAGAAAAAATTTATTAGAAAAATTTAAATAGTTTCTTGACGTCCGCCTCAACCGCAAGTCTGCCTTCGTCTTTAAAGCCAGTAAGATCAACCACACCAACCCTTCCGATTCCAAAACCGGTATGCCGACCGTGAAACGGAGCTACACTATAACTTCTTCAGGTATTATAAGCCTGATGCGGGTCGGTTCGTGAATCAGAATCCGATTGGGTTGTGGGGTGGGTAGAATCTGTATCAGTTTGCGCTAAATGCACAGGCGTGGATAGATGTTTTGGGACTTGCTAAAAAAGGTCCTTTAAGCAATGGTAATCTCGGCAGTACTAGAGCAAACTCACAACAGCTTGGTAGAAATATGATATTGGAAGGTCGGCCAGTTATGTTAGGCCAAGCTGCTGGTCATCCTCGCCCTCATAATGAAATGTATAATAGAAAATTTCATGAAAAGGTACGAGATAGATTAAAAAATGTAGTAGAAACTATGAAGAATAGAGGACGTAGAAAAAAGCAATTAGACGTGCTTTGAGACGTGCCCTAAGACAGATTGGTAAAAAATGTAATACTTAAGGATTTAGCAAGATGAATTATTCTAATGATATATTTGAAAACTTAGTTGCTACAATCGAAGAAGCAACAAGTCAGGCGGCTATAGATTTGTTCAATTCGACAAATGAAACTTTTTACTTCTTCGTGTTAAGTACCACAGGAGAGGCACTGGCTCCTTTTGTGAGTGCTTGGTCATATGAAGCGCTAAAACAACAAAGCATTGCTCAAAATTGGGATGCTCACGATATTGCAGATTTTAAATGGTCTTCGATAGATAGTCCTTACTTAGAGTTTGGCTCACAATATTTTCATCAAGTAAACCAAGCTTTCTTAGATCGTATTGATATTCACTCATTAAAAACAGAAGTAGAATATGAAAAAGAATTTAATTTTCGGATTAATGCGATGGAGGAAGCACTTCATCGGTGTGACATGAAGGGAATATTCTCCTTAAATCAAGCTCGTTCAGAAATTATGATTAATGTTGAAATATTACCACCTGATTATACAAATACTATTCGTGCGAAAAAATTAAATCCTATTGATTCAATCCAAATTTGGTTAAAAGAAGCTGCTGAACCTGTGGAATAATTAAATTTTCTTGATAGTAAGCAAGCCGTAGCCCTGCACAAAACCTTCGGTCCTGACGTAGGGCGCTGCGATACGCACGTACGTGGTTTCGCCTCTCTAAACCTCACGGCGTTACTTGCTTCAAATTTAAGAGCTTCAGCAATAAATTTTACTAGAAAAAACAACTTATAAGTTTAATACAAAAAAGGAATTAAAAATGACTAAAGCTATTCAAGAAAAAGTTATTTTGAACGAGATTAAGGAGATTAGCCTTAATCGAATAGGAGGAAATATTCCTAAATATTTTGATGATAAACAAGATTGTATTTCAGAAATGATATTTTATGGATGTTTTGAACATCCATTAAAAACTAATTTTATATTATCTATTTTCTTGCCTAAAAATCATGATATTATGCTTGATAACAATATCTATCCTAATTGTGCAATAAAAGTTTTTACTCATCCAAAATCTGAGGAAAGTAAAATTACTTCATTTACAAATATGGACTTAAATAGGATTTATTTTGAACCGTATAGGACAGTAAATAGTGATGATTTATCAGGTTTAGTAACAGTAGGAGGAGAATTGCAACTAATTCAAGAAGAAGATTATTTTTATAAAAATCTAGAAGAAGATGGATATTTGTACTTGATGAGTATAGACGAAGATTATTACCCAGATAATCTTCTTAATGGAAATTACCCGTTTGATTATGGAAAATTATATATATATTATAAAGAAAAAGATAATAAAGGTAATATTGATGTAATAGCTGGATATTGGCAATATTCTTAATTGACCAATAATATAATTTTTATTAGTAACAAGCAGTAGTCATTATGTAACTTTCAATCCTGACATAGCAAGCCGTAGCCCGCATGAAACCTTCAGTCCCGACGTAGGGTGTGTACGGTACGCACGCACGCGGTTTCTATTTTTCAGACGCCTTAGGCAAAACCAGACACCTAAATTAAGACAGCTACGAACCCTTGACACAGGTACACAACCACACCAATTCCAAGGGCGAAAGCGACCAACAAACCCACTACTTCCACTGCGACCAAGTCGGCATACCGCGCGTGATGACTGATATCCACGGCAATCTGTTATGGTACGGCTATTACGAGCCTGAGGCTGGGCGGTTTGTAAATCAGGATCCGATTGGGTTGTGGGGTGGGTAGAATCTGTATCAGTTTGCGCTAAATGCACAGGCGTGGATAGATGTTTTGGGACTTGCTAAAAAAGGTCCTTTAAGCAATGGTAATCTCGGCAGTACTAGAGCAAACTCACAACAGCTTGGTAGAAATATGATATTGGAAGGTCGGCCAGTTATGTTAGGCCAAGCTGCTGGTCATCCTCGCCCTCATAATGAAATGTATAATAGAAAATTTCATGAAAAGGTACGAGATAGATTAAAAAATGTAGTAGAAACTATGAAGAATAGAGGACGTAGAAAAAAGCAATTAGACGTGCTTTGAGACGTGCCCTAAGACAGATTGGTAAAAAATGTAATACTTAAGGATTTAGCAAGATGAATTATTCTAATGATATATTTGAAAACTTAGTTGCTACAATCGAAGAAGCAACAAGTCAGGCGGCTATAGATTTGTTCAATTCGACAAATGAAACTTTTTACTTCTTCGTGTTAAGTACCACAGGAGAGGCACTGGCTCCTTTTGTGAGTGCTTGGTCATATGAAGCGCTAAAACAACAAAGCATTGCTCAAAATTGGGATGCTCACGATATTGCAGATTTTAAATGGTCTTCGATAGATAGTCCTTACTTAGAGTTTGGCTCACAATATTTTCATCAAGTAAACCAAGCTTTCTTAGATCGTATTGATATTCACTCATTAAAAACAGAAGTAGAATATGAAAAAGAATTTAATTTTCGGATTAATGCGATGGAGGAAGCACTTCATCGGTGTGACATGAAGGGAATATTCTCCTTAAATCAAGCTCGTTCAGAAATTATGATTAATGTTGAAATATTACCACCTGATTATACAAATACTATTCGTGCGAAAAAATTAAATCCTATTGATTCAATCCAAATTTGGTTAAAAGAAGCTGCTGAACCTGTGGAATAATTAAATTTTCTTGATAGTAAGCAAGCCGTAGCCCTGCACAAAACCTTCAGTCCTGACGTAGGGCGCTGCGATACGCGCGTACGCGGTTTCGCCTCTCTAAGCCACATCAACGAAGACGGCGAAAACCGACAAGAAACCCACTACTTTCATTGCGACCAAATCGGCATCCAAAGAGAGATGACTGATAAAGATAGCAATCTTTTGTGGTTCGGCAACTATAGCGGCTGGGATCGTCTGAAAGAGGAAACCAAGGTAACGGATAGCGCATACCAACCATTCCGCCTGCAAAACCAGTATGCCGACCTGGAGACGGGGCTGCATTACAACTTCTTTAGGTATTATGAGCCTGATGCAGGTCGGTTTGTAAATTATGTTGGCACACCAGGATGAAGATTTGAAAAACAAATGGAAATCATTCCTCTAATCAATATATAGATAATGCATTACCTACACAAGCACAATCGATTTTTAAATTTTGGTATTAAGGAAAGAACGATGAACAAAATCTGTCTCTTTACTATATTAGTATTTCTTTGTTTTACTTCAGTTTTTGCAAAAGATTTTTTAGACGCAAAGGAGAGCAATATGTTAGTCAGTTCAAAAAATATGGCGCTTGAGCTTGCTGAAATATACATAAAAAACGTATATGGAGATACCGTTTCAATAAATCAAAAACCATACCATATTATTGAAGAGAAAGATGTCTGGATCATTAGTGGAGCCCCTCCAGAAGCACTAGGTGGTAATTTCCATATAGTTATTTCTAAAAAAGATGGGAGAGTAGAAAAAATAACTCATTCAAAATAGCAAGCCGTAGCCCGTACGAAACCTCCAACCCCGATGTAGAGCATTGTGGTACACGCGAAAGCGGTTTCGCCTGTCTAAACCACATCAGCGAAGACAGCAAACGCCGACAACAAACCCGCTACTTCCACTGCGACCAAATCGGCATACCGCGCGAGATGACCGACATTCATGGTAATATATTCCAAAAAAATCATGGAGTGACTCAGAAATCTTATATTATCAATGTGCATGGCCACCATATTATTTTAAAGGAACATTTGAACACTCTCCTAGTATGAACATAGCATTTATTCGTTCAAGAGGCATAGCAAACAAATATGATACCCCATTAAACTATGATATTAAAAACATTAATGTTAATAGAGAATGATTGATATCATAATGTCTATGAAAGGAAAATCAAAATGAATATTTTAAGTAATTCTATAATTCAAGATTTAATTCAGAATGTATATAAAGGAGTTACAGAGACATTTAACTATGTATTAGAGAGGTATAATTCTAATGATGTTTTTGCTTACTCATTATATATTGATGACTATTGTTCATATCTAGGCTGGGCTGCTAACACTATTTCTCACTACGAAATAGAAAAACTAAACTACCCAAAAGAAGAACATCCTTTTATTAAATGGTATTACCCTCAATTTGCAATAGGACTTGGAGAGGTTTCTGAGAAAATAGATAGTGTATTCAATAATGAGATTCAAAATATTCTTAATGATGCAAATGCATCAATAACAGAAGATAATTTTGAGCAATATCAAGCGGAAGTATATGATTCAATTATAGAAGGATTTAAAAAAGCGATAGCAAGTGTAGATAAGGAAAAAACAAAAAATGTAATATTTTTTGTATCTATTGCAGATAGTGATAATGCTGAAATTATGGAAAATTATTCTGCTGAGCAATTGAATTCATATGAAAAGTTCATTACGTTCAAAAATAGATTTCAAAGCAAGCCGTAGCCTGCACAAAACCTTCACTTCAGTCCTGACATAGGGCGTGCGGTACGCACGTACGTGGTTTCGCCTATCGAAACCCCATCAAAAGTAAGTCCTACTGGTAGAGCTGTAATGCAGCGCATGTTAAGTGCTAAGGAGTTGCGTGGTATGTCAGCTGACTGTTAGATCTGCCCATATGGGGCATGTAGGTGAAGATGTTGTGGATTATTGGAATAGAAGAGGAAAATTTTTTGGTGAAAAATCGCCTGAAGTCAGGTCATGGATGAGGGATTCAAATAGTTATCGGCCTGAAAAATGTGCAGGGAAAGGGGAAAATTGCTCCCGCGGCACACAAAATCGAAGTAGATATGATAGGGATAAACCAATTGGACCTAGACGGAAATCTGATTATAGTCATGATTGACATAGAAAATTTACATTTAATATCGTTTAACTTTATTGAGGAGTTGTAGGCTATGAATTTAGATGCAGTTAACCCAGAATTAGAATCAAAAATTAATGATTTAGTTTGCGAAGCTTATAATAAATCTTTTTTGGAACAAGAAAAATTACTAAAAGAAGCATTTGAGCTAATACCCAAGCCAGTAACTCAATGGGCGCATCCAACTACAATGGTTGCGATTGCCTTATTCGACTTATATTATAAAAATCAGAAATATGAACATGCTGAAGAATGGCTGACTATTGCTTTAAGTGTTGCTGATTTAGGAACAACTAATGCAGGAACATATCTATTAGGCGGTCTTTTTTATTATGATATTGAAAAATATGATGATGCTTATAAATATTTCGATATTGCTTATAATGATGCTGGGTATTATCCATTTAGCATAGAAGACAAAAAATATTGGGAATTTTATAAGCAACGTAAAGAAGAATTAAATCCTAAGAAAAAAAACAAAAAGTAAGATTCGATATTTTAAGACGACCTCTACCAAATTGCCGCCTCCGACAGCGGCGTACGGCTGCTGTTTGCCAAAGTCGATTCTGGAAAACGACGATTTGACCACTGTTTATGGACGTGACGGTAAAAAACTAGCGGTTTCCCCTACCGCAACCATATCATGGTCGATTACAGGCACAAGTGAGACGGTGTGTACGAGATTTACAAGAAAGGTTAAAAAACGTTTGAGTAAGTCCATATCTGTTGGAGTATGTTCATCTACCAACTCACCAAAACGATTAGATTAGGAGTATATTATGAAAAAATTACTAGTATGGGGATATGCCCTACAAAGCATGGATAAAGCAGAAAAAATGGGGTTACCACGTGTAAGTAGTGGTGTTCTAGGTATATCAGAGAAGTTTAACCCTAAAAAAACGCATCCTGATTTTGACTTTCCCTGGAGTTGGTTCGTAAAGGGCCAAGAAATTCCTCCAATGCCTGAAGAGGTTTATGTCTGCTTAAAGAAAGCAAGAGGTGTTACTTTTGATTTTCTTCCATATAATGATTTCTTTATCATGTCAGCGCGTTTTTTGGAATTTATAAAAAAATATGGGTTTGATCATAATTTTGGAATGAGTAAAGCAATTATTGTCAATACAAAAGGCGAGCTATTGACGAATGAAATCTATTATTTGGTAAGAATAGTTGATTGGGAAATTGAGGATGAAATTATTTATCCTGATCTAGGAATGGATGAAGAAGGTTTTTCGCTAGAGGCATATACTAATTCAGATAAGGATATTTTATTGTCTACCAATCATATTCTCCTAAAGAACAATGTAAAGAATTGTCTTCTGCCAAGCGAAGTCAAGCTAAACATGCTATAAAAGGAGATGATTTAGTCTCCAATATTTCTCGTACATTAGGTAAAAAAGGGAAAAAAGGTAAAAAAATGAATAAAGAAACAATAACTTCTATTCTTAACGAATTTCAAGGAAACCTTTATTTTGATAATTGGCTAAGGAAAATAGGAGATTTTCCAGAAGAGCAAAGAAAACAACTTTATCCATTTTCTTGTAAAAAAATAGTAGACTTAAAAGATGCAAAAAAATGGATTGCTGATGATGAGTTATGGGAAGGAGTGCAAAGTGCTTCTAATAACTATTTATTCAATTTATTTCAAAATGCAACTGGTAAAGGGGCTATGGTAAATGAATTTGGGCAATGTATCGCAAAATTTTTTCATTCACATGAATCTCTTTTAAAAGAAAAAATAAAAGAAAGTAAATTAAAAACAGAGGATACATATATTGCATTATATAGTATTGTTTTAGGAGCTTTTTTAGAATATTCAATTAATAAGATGGATGAAAATATAAAAGTTGACTTAAATTTGAATCTTCTTAAAATCATTAATGATGGATATATGCCTTGTGGTTGGAGTTTTAAATCTGAAGACATAATCGAGTTTAGTGAGAGGCCTTTTGATTATTCGGCAGGATATTTATACATCTATTGAGTGTTTTTCATAATAATTTAGCTCTAAATTCTTAAACAAGCTGTAGTTTGTATAAAATTTCTATTTTGATGCAGAGTATGTTTGGAACGTGAGCACGTGGTTTCTACTTTCAGACGACCTCAAAAACCTTTGTGAGGCCGTCTGAAAGCTTGGTTTTTTAACAATCTCATTACTAGTCAGCTACGACACCGATGGCAAACGGCGATTTGACCGCCGTTTATGGATGTGACGGCAAAAAAAACTAACGATTTCGCCTACCGCAACCATATCATGGTCGATTACAGGTACAAGCGCGACGGCGTGTACGAGATTTACAAGAAAGGTTAAAACAACGTTTGAGTAAGTCCCTATCTGTTGGACGATGTTCATCTACCAACTCACCAAAACGATTAGATTAGGAGAATCTTATGAAAAAATTACTAGTATGGGGATATGCCCTACAAAGCATGGATAAAGCAGA
>ENA-OWRC01002327-OWRC01002327.1-human-gut-metagenome-genome-assembly--contig:-NODE-2327-length-15056-cov-9.751483_pt1 | contig 15056 bp, 13 predicted proteins | sample MGYA00248268_ERZ651895 | MGnify/ENA primary metagenome ERZ651895 (study PRJEB26924, sample SAMEA4378242) | human gut metagenome | biome: human gut; feature: human-associated habitat; material: faeces...
CATTTAATGTGATTAGATTATTCACTTTCATATTCAAATAATTTGGCAATCAACATTCATTGTAAGGGTTGTGGATCCACTCATATTGTTTTGCCAACTACTGTTCTCCCTTATTTTCTACATATCATACTTAATATCCAGAATGCTTTGAATTCCAATACTGAAATGAATATTACTTATAAAGATTATTTGAAACGTCGTTTTAAATTTTCTTCATTGGAACCATTCCCTGTTTTCACTCGTTTCTTCTCAACCATCCACTCAATCATAAAGAATCGTATTAAAAAAACTATTTATTTCGGATTTTTCATATCACCAACACACCTTCGTTAGAGTTTCGTTTCATATATTCCTATACTGAAATCTGTTCATTTTATCATCCCTTTCCCTGATTTTTTATTGCCGTTCTATCCGAAGGAAGTTCCAGCAGGCATCCCCTGTTCGGTGCTGTGCTGTCCCAATCTGCTGCAGCAGATCAGGTGCTCGCTTGCTTTCTGGCAAGGTCTTGGCGGTTTGTGCTGTTCGGACGGTCATTTAGTTATTTATTAAACTTATTTGTTTAATTTTAAATTCGTTATGCTAAGCATATTTGTTTGTGTCAAGTGGCTTTCCGGAAAATATTAAGCTTTTTTGTTTTGTATTATATTGACTTTCATTAAACATATCAGCTATACTCCATGTATATCATGTGTAAGGAGTGAATACTGTTATGGCGATTGGAGAGAGAATTCATTTTTTCCGCCTTTTACGTGGAATTACACAAAAATATCTGGGTACGATTGTCGGCTTTCCGGAGCGAAGTGCCGATGTACGCTTAGCACAATATGAAACTGGAACACGAAAACCCAAAGCAGAACTTACCGCAGCATTGGCACAGGCACTGGATGTTTCCCCTCATGCCCTTGATGTGCCTGATATTGACAGCTATGTTGGTCTGATGCACACTTTATTTACCCTTGAAGATCTGTACGGTCTGACTGTCAGCGAAGCAGATGAGGAAATCTGTCTGAAAGTCGATACTTCCAAAGGAAAAGAAGCTCACGAACTGCTGAAACTGCTGTATACATGGAAAGAGCAGGCTGACAAGCTATCTTCCGGTGAAATCAGCAAAGATGACTACGATATCTGGCGTTATCACTATCCAGAGTTCGATACCACACAGATCTGGGCGAAGGTTCCGTCTCAGGAATTGAACGATACACTGATAAAAGCGTTCAAAAATCAACTTATCGACAAATAACACTCAAACGCAAAAGGAGATAAACATGACACCAGCAGAATGGCACTCAACACTTTTCCAGTGTATTGGAACTATTGTAAGTTTATTAGCACTAATTGCATCTATCATTGCTGTTATTTTGACTTACAAAAATTTATCTGAAATGAAAAAACAATTAAACGAACAACAAAAACAATATTTTGAACAAAATCGTGGAAATCTTATTTTCTATGTTCAAAAAAGTACAATTGGAACAACGCATGATTTAATTATCAAAAATTTTGGTAACTCTCCAGCAAAACTTATGTCGCTAAAAATATCTCCTGATTTAGATTGGTCAAAAACAGGGCATTCCAATATAAGCGAATTTAACATCACAAAACTAAGCAACATATTCCTTGCCCCTCAGCAACACATCTGTACTATTTTTGATTTTACAGATTTTGACAAAACTGAGTTGGCTGTTGAAATACACTATTCTACTTGTGGTAAAGAATTTACCGAATCATATAACGTAGATTTGAACTATATTCATAAAGTTCTTTCAGTTGAGCCAGACATTAAAGATGAATTATCTGCCTTGAAAAATATAAACAAAGCAATAAATTTTCTTTCAAATAAATTTGTATAATAAAAACGGCAAAAAGCCCTTAGCTATGAGTTATTACCCACAGCTAAGGGCTTTCTAAATAATATGGATTATTTGTTGCACAGCCACCATTCAATCATTCTCCAACTCTAAAACCACTGGATTACAAGAATAATGGCTTTCATGCAACTGTTATCAAAAGACTTTTGAAAATGCCGAAAACCCGCATAAATACTGACTTTCTTTGGCATTTCAATTTATTCAAACTCCTTACCTTCCTTATTTTTTACCTTATTTATGGTATAAATTATCCACTCATTATTTTATTTATCAAATTTTTCGTATCAATATCTGTATCATTTATCCAAAAAGAATAGTTCCAATCGGCTTAGATGTTTTTAAGAGAATTTTCAAGTCGCCATTCTTTGTACATTTCAGATAAAACATATCCAGTTCTTAGTCGCTCTATATAAACACCTTTATCTAAAGTTTTATCAGCTAAATCAATTATAAATTTCCTATCAAGCTCTTTACGGCGTTCTTCAAATTTCTCTCTATTCTCATTTATATAGGTTTCGAATTCTATTCTTTCTTTTTCTGATTCATAAAACAAAACAACTTCTTGATAATGCATCAATGCGTATCGGTGATCTCCATTATCTTGGTCGTATAAAAATTGAAAGATCTTATACCTTAAGCTATCTTTCTCATAATATTTGTAGCTATATTTTTTATTAAAACCATTTCTTTCACGAATTACATCTCCCCATATGGGAGTAGGGACAAATAGTCTTCCACTATCTAGAACTACAATCTGGTATGATTCCAAAAGTGTTTGGTGACACTTAATATCAAGAATTTCATAGGACGTGCTATGATTAGGCATTGCAAACGCATAGAATTCTGGAGCCATACGATCATTATCCTCGTCCCTTTTCATTTCAATTGTTAGTTCTGGATAGTAAATGTTATAAAATGATTCTTCAAATTCGTTCCATTCTGTTTTATTAGCTAAATGATCATAAATATATTCCAGCTTAGACTTCGTTAAGCCAAATCTTTTTCGCCAAAGATTTTCTATATCCGTCATATCGGCATTACCGTTATCTGGTGTATTTTTATCGCCAACTCTTGTGTAGATACAGCCTTGTCTCATTTGTCCATAAGGCTTTTTTAAATAAATTGGTGTCTTCTCAACATCAAATATCTTTAAAATATCAACATCTTTGCCGTTGATGTTAACCGTGTTAAGTTCAATTTTAGGATATATGTCTCCAGCAAACATCAAATTTGATATTCCATCAATAATATCTGCTTGCTTTCTTCTGGCTTTAGACATCCCAGTAACTGTTAAATCGTCAGCGACACCAAAGATAATATAGCAATCCTTGCTATGCACAGTGTTGGCAAAGCATATAATATCCTTTAGTAAATCAGCTATATCATCGTGCCATTCTTGCTTAAAATCCCAGTATTCTCCCTCTTTTCCTTGCTCCATCAAGGACAACACTAATTCCTGTAAATCACTATTGTTCATAGGTATTTCAACCTCCTTTTCACTTATATTGATTCAAAATCTGTTTCGTATCCTATATATTAATTCTACCAGACACACAGCATCAATCCCAGCGCCATTAAATTAAGCCTCGCAACATAATTGTTACGAGACTGTTTAGGTTATACCAGTCCATTTTTCGTTTCTTCCTTAGGATAATATAAACCATTAGCCACAGCTAATATGAGCGCAATATTATCCATTAGCTCATCATCAATATCATTCGAAGACTCGAGCCTGTGCAATTCTTCCAAAACTTCGCTTAGCCGATCAAATACTGCTCTATGTACTTTACAATTAGCTTGTACATTGATTGTTCTATCAAGAAGCTTACTGATAATGAAGTCTTGCTTTGTCATCCCTGTTAGAGATACAGCAATGTTTAATTGCTCATCTTCTTCTGGTGATACCCTAAATGCAATGGTTTTCGACCGAAAACGATTATGATTATCTTGGTTCCTTTTAGACATTTTATACACCTCTTCTCATTTTATCTAAGTCGTTAGCAATAGTTTTTTGTACGCCATCAAATAAATGGCCGTAAATATTCTGTGTTGTAACAATCGATTTGTGTCCGATTCTTTTAGACACTTCGAATATATCGTATTTCCTGCTGATCAAAAGAGATACGTGAGAATGCCTTAATCCGTGGATGGTTATTTTCTTTAACTTATATTGATCAATAATGTAATCAAGATTTTTGTTTAATTGATGTCGTCTGAATTTAAATACTCTTTCGTCAGGCTTTGGATTATACAACTGCTCAATATATTCTTTAATTTCATCAACCAGAAATGCTGGCATACTTACTTTTCTAAAAGAACTCGGAGTTTTAGGAGAAGTTATAACATCTTCTCCATTCATATGATGATAGGTTTTAGTGATATTTATGGCTCCTTCTTCAAAATCAATATCTTCTTGAGTTAAAGCCAATAGTTCACCAACTCTTAATCCACACCAATATAGGATTTCATATGCGTAGTAATATCTTGGATAGTTCATTGCGTGGTAAGCAAATTTCTCATATTCTTCTAATGTCCAAAATTGAACCCGTATTCCTTTTGAACCCATATTCTTAATATCAACCAAAGGATTTGTAGTTAGATATCCTTTATCTTTTGCGTAATTAATAACGGAGTTAAATTGACACTGGATCGTTCGAAGATAAGCTTGAGAGAATGGCTTACCATTTGGTTGTACAGTTTCTTTTATTCCTTCTTGCCATTCAGCGATGATATCTTCATTTATTTCATCAATTGGCATATCTTCAAATACAGGAAATATATGTTTATTGAAGATGTTAAATTTAGTTTCCAGTGTAGACTCCTTAATATCAGAATGTTTATGCGACGTCAGATATTCTTGAAAAACATCACCGAAAGTTTTAATTATTGCTTCATTGTTTTCTTCTGGTATCGTTAAGCTTTCTATAAAATCCTCTTCAAACTTTTTAGCATCTCTTTTACTATCGAAGCCTCTTTTAAGTTTTGATTTTGTTTTTCCATCAATTGGATCAACATAGTTAAATTTCGTCAACCATTTAAATCCTTTTGATACCGGATATTTATACTGTGGCATATTATCCTCCTTTATCTACATATATCTTCTCTTCACTTGGAAAATACCTCTTCATCAAATACAACGAATCCACTTTACCTGGAATAGTTAAATAACCAGCTTTTCTTAGTTCATCGTTAAGTTGATCAATAATCTTATAAGCATATGAATTTGAAATATCTAGCATTTCAGCTACTTGTTTTGCATTTAGCATCTTTCTTTGTTCCACCGTGTTCTCCTTCCTAGGATCTTCTCAAATCACCACCTTTCGTCCTTTCGACCACATTTTAAAATCTATGTGCTAAGTGGACAATTTTGCGATTTAAGCGATCGCATACTTGACAAATTACTTATTATTTCCTTGCTTTTTCTATAACTGTATACTGCCACCCAAGTCTTCCACATTTATCACATTTAGTCTTTCTTTTAGCAAAAGGATCGAGCCGTCGTATAACATAATTATTTGTTCTCATATAGTCCTTTAAGCATTTTGGGCAAAGGCTACGAATGGTGTCTTTATCAACTTCTTTATAGAACCAAAAACCAAAGGTTTTCTTCAGTGTGTTATTAATTCGTTTCATTAGACGTTCATCATCTATTGTTCCAATATACTCAAGAAGATCTTTCTTATTTATTGTTTGAATCTGTTCCAACAACACCATAGAAGGCTTTTTTAACCCAAATTCTTGCCCTAAGATAATGTGTGATGGTAAATAGCGTTTCTTTAATACGGTTGTAATAGATGCGACAATGATAGTCGGTGCATTAGCATTAAATTCATCAGCTTGAACAACCAACACAGGGCGAATACCTGATTGAATTGATCCTTCTCTTTCTCCAAAGTCGTAATAGAAAAGGTCTCCACGCATAATTTTGTTTTTCTTCATTGAATCTTTCCTTTCTGTTTTATATGTAGAGAGGGGTGTATGTCGGAGCATATTATTCCCTTCACCTATTTAGACAAGCACCCCTAAAATGCACACCCTTTTAAAGGTTTTCGAAGTATTTTTTAAAATTCTTTTTTGCAGCACTTATTGACTTATCAACCGTGCTGTAATTAACACTCTCTTCTTTTGCAATTTCTCTAGAACTCATTCCTTTTACGGCTGATTTGATCAACCTATCCTTTTGAATTGGTTTCATCAAAGATAGTGTTTTTTGAACCTTCAGAATATTGCGATGATGCACTTGTTTCATTTCAAGTTCATACGCTTCTCTAATTGCTTGCTGAACCGAATCTTCATATGTAGTAACAAATTCACGATAAGAGCGCTCGGAAACTCCATCTTCATAACCACCATACAAATTGTGATTTCGTATATCTCTTTTTTGAAATTTATCCTCATTTCGATGAAAATCACGAATGACTTCGCCGTGAAGAATTGAGAGAAGAACAAATGGTGTATATCGGCAAATCACATCAGGATATTTAGCCAATAATTCATCCTTAGTTAAATCAGTAACAATGGCATATTTCTCTTCACCGATATAGCCAACGTATTCATATCGCAAATCAATAACTTTGCATTCATTTGAAAACAGTATTTCTTGTTGTTTGATTGATAGATTAACACTCATTTCATTACCTCCGTTTCTTTTGAGCAAAATCAGTTCAAAAGTTCGTGAGGTTATGGGTATTTATTGATTAAGCTTTTCCAAAAATTAAGTAGCTTCATTCACTCTCCCTTTCCGCCTGAAATGGCGAAAAGAAGAAAGAGCCTGTAGTTGAAAATGACCACAGGCATCGATAAAAGCGCACGAAAACACGGTGAGAGCATTTTCATCAATAACGATTTAGAAGAAATCGTTTGAACTCTATGCTTCTCTCCGCCCTTATAGCGCTATTCAGACATTGAGATTTTTATTTATAAGCATTCAAGAGAAATCTCTTAATGCTTAAACTTATTATCAACTCTTTGATTTAATGACGTACAACTCACCGAGTTGGCCATATAACGTAAACAATGTGGATTTTTTCAGTTTAAAGCAAAAAAAAGACCCCTAAACGGGGTCTGAAACCAACTCAGTGAGTTATCGAAGTATTAATATTTTATTCTCTCATCTCTGTTCCTAGTTCCTTTAAACCTTTCGCATTTAACAGAGAGTTAAAATTGTCGATAGATATTTTTGGAAAAGTTTCTAAAATTCGAATATAAGTCATATCTGGATCTTCAAATGGTTTTAACTTATTATTGGATTTTTCAAAAAGCTTTTCTGTTAATCTATACGTTAGGCCTAAGCCAACACAAATAGCCATCAATGTTTGTGTGTTCATATTATTTTGTTTGTTATTCTTAATTCTGCCGTGGAAATTAGAATGAAGGTGGGTTTCTTCAGAAAATTTTTCTGGATATTTCCACCCTTTCTTTTCCATTAAGTACCATAGACAATGGCAAAGTGTTTTGCTTGGATCACCGATCATTTTTATGAGTTCCATTTCATCATCAATGGGGATATTTTCTATGAATTTAGCAGCTTCCTTATACGCCTCATCTGCATCATAATCAAAATGTGTTTGATAATTAGGATGAAATAGTAGTATCTTTTTATCAACATCATAAGAGCGATATAAGTATGTACATTCTGCCATATCTTTATCGAAATTTTTGTATTCATAAAGATACTGTTCTCGGATATTAAGAGCACATTTGGACAAGTTTTTCTTAGCTTGCTGCGTTAAAACCAACTTATCATTTTTTATAGTGATATATTTTGTATCAGGGACGATAAAATATCCATCGACAAATATAAAACGACCTTCTTCAACCCAATTGCGCAATGAAGGCTTTGCATCTAACAAATTTAAAGCTTCAACAGCAGTTAAAGGTACAAAGTCGTTGCAATTATTAATCGAAGCAAAAACCGATTCATAATCTTTAAATTTAGACACTACGTCTTTTAGTCCAACCTCATCTATACGGTACTTAACGGATATTCTTGATACATTAAAGAAAGAACTAAGATCCTCTATTAATAAGTCACAAGACAATAATGATTCATCGTTATTTTTTGTGTATACATCTATTAATTCAAGAGCTTTTTTCTTAAATGAATTTTTTGGCATTAGGATTCTTGGTGCTAATCTATGCGCTTGCCATTCCAACCACTTTACTTCATTAGCTCTTGTCTTTTTTCCCAGAGGCGGTTCATAAAAAATATCTGATTGTCTACACATTATTGGATACAGCTTTTCTGATGCTATTTTATTTCTCATTGATAGCACCTTAAAATAAGTTCTATCTTTCTCCCAATGAATAGCTTCGTGTATTAAAGTATTTCGCTTTGACCCTTCTCCATATATGGATTCAATGCTAGGATCAATCAAAATTGTGCCAGCCGCATATTGTCTGTTAGTATAAGCTTCCTTTTCTTCATCATATACTTCGACTTCTCCATCAAGAAGAAGGCAGCAACCAAAAATATCTCCGTTTTTTGAAAGCTTTTCTTCTTTTACTGTTAATCCTAGTTCGTTCAATATTTTTTCTACTGGAAGAGACATCGGAGTTTCAATCGCTTCTTTACAGTGCGCAGATAAAAATTTGGCAGCGTAATCATCCAGACGGTTTTTACCAAGAATTAATGCTCCTGTTTTTTTATTGACATCGTATACATCGCTAGGATTTATCTGGCTACTCATCTGTATCAACAACTCCTTTTTCTATATAGTCCAAGGGCATTGTTGTTAATAAATTTTTTGCCTCTCTCCAAGCTGGATAATATTCTTCAACCAAAGCATTAAATTTGTTAGTATGATTTTTTTCTAATAAATGTACCAATTCGTGAACCACTACATACTCAAGACACTCAATAGGTTTTTTCACCAATTGTAAATTAATCCAAATTCTTCTCTTTTCGATATTACAAGTTCCCCAACGAGTTCTCATATTCTTTACGCGGAATTCATTTGCATCGATATTCATTTTTTTCTCGTAATCAGATGCAATTGTGCCCAAAACACGAGTAAGCTCTTTTCTATACCATTCAACAAAAATCTTCTCTTTTGTCTTTACATTTGTACCCTCTGGAACAGTAAGTATAATTTTATTAGCTGCCTTCTCGATCTTGTATCTTTTACCATCGTAAATCACTTGTAATCGATAAGGTTTTCCCCACAGATAATGTGATTCGCCAGATACATATTCTCTTTTACTTTGACGATTTTGTGCCAACATACGATCACGAACTTTTGTGATTTCTGGCATCTTTTTCATTACATACAGTTTTATTTCTTCTTCTTTTGGTTCAAATGAACAATTCACTGTCACATTACCTTCAGGTGGATTAACTCTGACGTAAAGATTTTTTAGATTTCTTTTCCGTACGATTTCTACAGGAAGGCCTGAAATTATTACTTCATTCTTACACATCGTATTCTTCCTGCCTTTGTACAATATCAAATACTTGCTCAGTTTTTTCTACAGCATCATCTTCTGAGTAATTATTGCTTATTAGCACATTATAAATAGCTCGTTTAATATTCTGCTTTTTCTGATGATTTTCTTTCCATCCAGGTTTGATTGACTCAAGTATTTTGTTATCTAAATCAACTGCTAACACTATATTTTTGCCGAAAAAATCAAATAATGCTCTTCTAGCAGGACTGTCTTTAATCTCAGAAGGGTAGTCACCACTATTTTCGGGATGCAGTATTGCTTCAGCAAGTTCTACAACTTGTCTTAAATATTCTTCATAGCTGATTGCTTCTATTTTACGTTGTAATATAATTTTCTCTAACATTTCTGATAATTTGCCATAATAAACATTATTAGAACTCATTTTTTTAACAATTTCGTGTTGTAAATTGTTATCTATCGTTTCTGCTTTTGCATTATTATCGCCAGGCAAATCTTTTACCAAATCAGCTGGTGTGGTTGTTTTTCCTTGAAGCAACAACTCAACCAAAGACATATTTCCTAATTCGCTTACAACTTTAGAATCTTCTGCACGAATATATGTATCCAAAATATATCTCATATCAGCTTCATAAGGTTTTAAATCAATATAATCGCAGCTTGCTAGTTTAATCATTTCTTTGACTTTATTAAATCCTGAAATATCGTTTCGCAATTGATCAACTTCTTTTTCTGTATAACCATAATCCGAGACGAGTTTGTCACAGCAATTTGCAAAAGAACGAGAAAGGGAAGCGGTCAATGTATATAATGTATCTCTTCTTGCAGTCTTTTCATCGTCATCGCTATCATCGCCACAGAAATATTCGACATAATCCGTATCTTCTTTTGGTTCAGGTACGTTTTCGATTAACGATGTTAAAGAAACTAAACTGCCATCGAGTTCTGCCTTTGCTTCATCATAACGATTTTTAATAAGACCTTCTACATCTTCTTTATCGTATCCATCAAAAGCTTCGGTGGTATAATCAGCAACCGCTAGTTGCACATTTCGAAATAAATCCATATAGTCTACGATATATCCGTAATCTTTATCTTCACCATCAGGTCGATTAACTCTGCAAATTGCTTGGAAAAGATCGTGGTCACGCATAGACTTATCAATATATAAATATGTTGCGCTAGGAGCATCAAAACCAGTCAACAATTTATCTACAACGATAAGTAATTTCATCTGACCTGGTTCATCTATGAATTGTTCTTTTGCTTCCTTTTCAAAATCGGAAAGTTTTTTTCCACCAAGCATTCTCTCGTAAATTGATTTTTTGTATTCTTCCTCACTTATTTGAGCCGGATCTGTAGTAGCCGTTCTTACACTTTGAGTAGATGGCTCGTATGAGGTAACGACAGCGCATTTTGTAAAGCCCATACTATTAAATATTTCCCAATATTTACAAGCTTCATATATACTATTCGCCACAAGCATTGCTGTTCCTCGATCGCACCGTAATCTTGGCTTTAAAGACATATCAAAAATAATGTCAGAGGCAATCTTTTCAAGCCGATTTTTAGAACTATATAATTTATTTATAGAAGACCAGCTTTGCTTTAATTGTTGTTTGGCGCGCTCGGTTAAGCCTTCCGTTTTACTTTCAAACCATAAATCGACTTTCTCTTTGTTAGAAAGATCTTGATCTACATCCCTTGCTTCATAACGAAGGTCAAGCACAACTCCATCAACGACTCCTTCATCAAACTTATATGTATGAATGTAAGTTCCAAACGTTTCTAGACTTGTCTTTTTATCTGCTTTTAAAAGAGGTGTCCCTGTAAAACCAATAATAATTGCGTTTGGCATTAACGTTCTTACAGCCTCATGCAGTTTTCCTGAATTTGTTCTATGACATTCATCAATAAACGCAACAATATTACCCTTTGCACAAAAATCCTTTGGTAAATCCTTCAACAATTCTTTTCTATACTGTTCTATATCTGATTGATTTCCGGCATTGTGTCCGTATTTATGAATTAATGAACAAACTATTGAGTCTTCACTACTATTCAAAATATCTCGTAAATCTGAGCAACTTTTCGCTCTACGGACTTTTTCATCCACATCGATAAACAAGCTTTCAATTTGATCATCTAATTCATCTCGATCAGTAATAATAACTACTCGGCTATCATCAATATTTTCGATAATCCATTTGGTAAGCCAAACCATAATCAAAGATTTTCCAGAACCTTGAGTGTTCCAAATTATGCCACCTTCATTTTCAACAATACGTTGCCGAGCAGCAATATTTGCAAAATACTGATTATGCCTAGTAACCTTTTTAATACCTGCGTCATAAATAACAAAGTCATGAATCAAAGATAATAATCTTTCTTTATAACAAAGAGAAATTACGCCATTTCTTAATCGATTATTATCTTTTTCTTGAATTGTTCTGACGGAACTAGATAATTCATCTACGGCTTTCTTGTCTTCTTTCCATTGCAAATAGTATTTTTCAGGAGTGTCCGTAGTTCCGTAGTAAAGCCCTTCTGCCTCATTTCCCGCGAATAAGAATTGTGCAGTAGAGAAAAAGTTTAGTATATTTTCTTTCTTTTGATTTTGAAGCAATTGTCTAATTCCTTTTCTAGCACTGACATATGAACTTTTTAATTCAAACACGGCCAATGCTATACCATTGACATAAATTACAATATCTGGTCTTTTCCGTGTCTTTTTATCATAACGTAGTACCGATACTTCTTCAGCAACATAAAAATCATTCTCATTGATTCTATCTTTATCCCACTCTATATAATGAACAGTTTGTCTATGGCCTTGTTCGTCTTTAGCTCCTTGTCTTCCGTAGCGAAGTAAAGAGTACACATTTCGGTTAATTTGATAGAGCGTATCTACTTGATTATTAATCTTGTTCAACAACTCACTGATTGCTGTTTTTATTTGATCCTCTGTATACCCGCGTTTTTTCAAATTAGCTTTTAAAAGATCTTCTTTTACAGGAGTGTTGTCAATATCTTCTAGATTTCCCAAATATATGTAACCTAAATCATTTGTTAGCCATTTTAAGACTCTATTTTGTAGTTTTTTCTCTGCATCTACAGATACCATAAAGACACCTCCTAATCAGTTAAACGGATGCGACCAGTTAATAGATCGTCCATTGCTCCATCTCTAATTTGAATGATTTTATCTCGCTCCAATTCTAAATTCTCAATTTCATCATCCATTGATTGCAATGTTTTTGTTATTTCAGTTTGTTCTACTATATCTGTCGGAATATTAACTTTGACTTTTTTGATTAAAGTTTTATTCAATCCACCTCGTCCACCATCGCCGGATGATAGCTCCCTAAGGTCAAAATACATACTTTCTATTAGATAGTAGAGAAACTTAGGATTACACTTATCACTTGTAACCAGAGCTGCTAGAGATTGACTAATCGCCATCGGACTTGTTAAATACGCTGCAGTCCCTCTGGTTTTACCTTGACCTGCTAAGGCAATAAGCACAGAATCTGCTGGAGCTATTTTACTTGAAGAATTTTGCAGACCCATTTCCGTTATGTATGTAGTAGGTCGTACGATTAATTTTTGGTGTATTTCTGTCGATGAAAGCCACGGTATATCTCCGCCATAATATTCTCGATGCATCGTTGAAGGAGTTCCTCCGGTTATAATTGAATTAGTTATTTCTTCAATACAATACTTTGCGCGGCCACCTTCGAATCCTTTAATTATTGTTCTCCCTGTTAGCAAGTCTTTCAACGCACCTTCACGAATGCTTTTCTTTTTTTCTATGAGTTTCTCAAGATCATTGATATAAGTATCAAAATCTGAAAGAGTTTTAGCAATTTCTTTTTGTTCGGAATATTTTGGTATATTAATTACAATATTCATCAAACTTTTAGAGTTTAATTTAACTCTTGTTCCACCAACCAATATCGATTCAAAATCAACCTTGCGTAGAACATAGGAGAGAAATTTAGTATTAACCACGCCATTTTTCCCTTTTAAGACGTGTGCATGATTATTAATCCATACTTTCCCGTTTACGTAATGTATTGGATACCTTTTTAGATCGTTAGCACCATCTTCTGCAATAAGAACAAATTCGCCATCGTGAGTATACCCATCAATATAATCTAAAACGCCGTTGGCTCCATAATAAGGTGTTTTACCTTTTCTTCTTAAATTTGAAGCAACAGGTATTCGCAATCTATCATATCTATCGGCAGCTTGATCGATACTTTTCTCTTCCCAGTCCATTGGATAAGTTACCATTCGTATCCCATCCTTTCTAGTGCTGCAATGACAGCCAATCTAGACTTCGCCGTTTTTTCTTCGATTTCCCCAAGTGTGTGTTCATAGCGTTTTGCAATTAATAAAACTTTTGATGATAGAGAGTTTAATACTTGATTAAATTCATCATTAATGTCGGCAGCCAATCTTGTCATCCATTTTTTCTCAAACAACAGTTTTTTTATTTCGTCATCAGAAAGTTGCGAATACTTGCAGATTAATTTTTCATCAAGTTTATTTCTTGCAACCTTGTAGGCTTTATTTATTTCATCTAATTTAGATGATTTTTGAGAGTAAGCGATTAGCAACTCATATTCATCTCGATAAACCTCTGGTATTTTTGCACAATCGATAGCTTGTTTTAATGCCGCTTTCAACTTAGCTTTGCCAAAGCTACCATTTTTATTTCTAATTGTAAAATTATTTAATTCTGCAGTACTTTTGACTATTCTTTCCATACTATCAATATCGCCAACATCAAACAAAGCGATTAATTTTGTAATAGTATTAACAACACCAGAAGATTTTTTTGATTCCAATTCTTTGATACGTTTATTTAAGTTAGCTTTAGGAATGCTGTCGCCTTTTTCATTTAGAACTTCCAGTAAAAGACCATCATCTCCGGATTCTTCTTCTATCATTTCGTTTAGTTCGGTTTCGAGATCTGATACTTGATCTAAGATCAAACCTAATTCATTTAGTTCTTTAGAAAAATAAGTAGTTTCCAATATTTCTTTTGGTATCAAAGCGCCATCAAAAGATTTTGTCTTGGATTTATCATCTTCTTCCACAGTTTCTCCGTCTTCATTCTTTACTTTTTTCTTAGCATAAACATAATCGATGTCTCGTGCCGAAGCATAACCAAATTCTTTAATTATGTAAGCATCATCTTGCATCTTTTCGTTCCAATAATTTAGCAAACAATCGTAAACATCATAATTGTCCAAAATATGAGCAGTTTCATACTTTTCACGAAGCATTGAAGAAATAATCCTTATTAAATGTTTTGGATCTGTGATTCCATCTATGCTCAACAACATATCTTTTACATCATCTTTCCACTTATTAAAAATATCTCTAGTTTCATTTTCTTTCTCAATAATAATTGACTGATCTCGTGAGATTACATCGTCAATTTCATTTGGACTAACAGCTAATTCATAAATGCTATTATTCTCATCAATGGACTTAAATATCTTAGATTTTAAATTCGAAGAAATAGACCACAGTTTTTCTAAGGAATCAACATCTCTGCTTGGTATTCCACCCTTTAAATGAGCTGCAATATCTTGAGGGAGTGTTTCGTCTATTTTTTGAATATATCTTGGAATATTTAAATTTCCATTATTTGTCTGCTCGTCTAAAATATCTTCATATTTAACAAATTTAGAATAACCATCGATATTTTTTTGATTAATAGACACATTTAATAAAACAGGATATAGACATCATTAATGTCAAATAGGCTTG
>ENA-OWRC01002346-OWRC01002346.1-human-gut-metagenome-genome-assembly--contig:-NODE-2346-length-14945-cov-17.439288_pt1 | contig 14945 bp, 11 predicted proteins | sample MGYA00248268_ERZ651895 | MGnify/ENA primary metagenome ERZ651895 (study PRJEB26924, sample SAMEA4378242) | human gut metagenome | biome: human gut; feature: human-associated habitat; material: faeces...
TATGTCCACATGCTACAATTCGTCCAATCTTGGCAACTGAAGCAGAAGTGGCTGCAGCTCCAGAACATTTCGACACAATCCCTGCATTGGGCGCTAAAGATCTTCAATTCCGTATCGCAGTATCCCCATTAGATTGCTTGGGTTGCGGTAACTGTGTTGATATCTGTCCAGCTCCTAAGGGCAAAGCTATCGTAATGACTTCTATCGATTCCGAAATCGAACAAGCTGAAGCTTGGAACTATGCTGTTAACCTTCCTGTAAAAGAAAACCCTATGAAGAAGGAAACTGTTAAAGGTTCCCAATTTGAACAACCATTGTTCGAATTCTCCGGTGCTTGTGCAGGTTGTGGTGAAACTCCATACGCTAAATTGTTAACTCAATTGTTCGGCGATCGTATGATGATTGCGAATGCTACTGGTTGTTCCTCCATTTGGGGTGCTTCCATGCCAGCTTCTCCATACACAACTAACCAACAAGGTCAAGGTCCTTCCTGGGCAAACTCCTTGTTCGAAGATAATGCTGAATACGGCTATGGTATGTACATCGGCGTTAAGAAAATCCGTGAACAATTGCTTGAAGTAGCTAAGAAAGCTGTTGAAACAGCATCTGGCGAATTGAAAGAAGCATTGGAACAATGGATCGAATTCGCTAACCTTGGCGCAGCTACTCGTCAACGTTCCGCACGTTTGGTAGCAGCAATCGAAGCTGAAGGTGCTACAACTCCAGAATTGAAAGAAATTCTTGATAAAAAACAATTCTTAATCAAACGTTCTCACTGGATCTTCGGTGGTGACGGTTGGGCATACGATATCGGTTTCGGCGGTGTTGACCATGTATTAGCTTCTGGCGAAGACATCAACATCTGGGTATTCGATACTGAAGTATACTCCAACACTGGTGGTCAATCCTCCAAATCTACTCATGAAGCTGCTGTTGCTCAATTCGCAGCATCTGGTAAACGTACTAAGAAGAAAGACCTTGGCATGATGGCTATGTCTTATGGTTATGTATACGTAGCACAAGTAGCTATGGGTGCAGATAAAAACCAATTGATGAAAGCTGTTACAGAAGCTGAAGCTTATCCAGGTCCTTCCTTGATCATCGCTTACAGCCCATGTATCAACCATGGTATCAAAGCTGGTATGGGTAAAGCTCAAGAAGAACAACGCAAAGCAGTTGCTTGTGGTTACTGGGATCTTTACAGATACAACCCTCAACTTAAAGCTGAAGGTAAAAATCCATTCTCCTTGGATTCCAAAGAAGGCAACTACGACGAATTCCAAAACTTCCTTAAAGGTGAAGTTCGTTATGCTTCCTTGGCGAAAGCTGCTCCTGACGCTGCAGAAGAATTATTCGCTAAATGTGAAGAAGACGCTAAAGAACGTCGCTTAAGCTATGTTCGCTTACAAAAAGGTTTTGACGAAGTTAAATAATTAATTTCTCTAAACTGCATATACAAGAGGCATCCTCATTGAGGATGCCTCTTTTGCATCTATCATCCTTATGAATAGGTGTATAGTACACATGATTTTGGTATAATAGATAGTATATATGTGTATTATTCATGTATTGTTTATACAATATATGCTTTTAACGATAGAGGATCTTATGACTACAAATACAAATGATGTACAACAAACTATTTATAGTGAATTAGGCTATAAATCCATGCCATTCCCATATACCACACCAGCTACTCTTGAAGCCTATGCAGCTCTCGTGGGTATTTCAGCACCTAACCCTAACACTGCAAGAGTATTAGAGTTAGGTGCAACCTATGGTGGCAATATTATTTCCCAAGCATTATTTAATCCAGATGCAACCTTCGTAGGTATTGAGCTTTCACAAGAACAAGTAGAAAAGGGCAATGAAGTGATTGCAAATGCAGGGCTAACAAATGTTTCCTTAGTTCAATCTGATATTGCATCTATTGGTAGTGAAATAGGTACATTTGATTATATTATTGCTCATGGTGTATATTCTTGGGTTGATGACGGTGTCAAAGAGGCATTGTTGCACCTTATCGATGAACATTTAGCAGAGGATGGCATTGCCTATATTTCTTATAATACCTATCCAGGTTGGCATACGATGGACGAAGTACGTCAATTGATGATGTTCAGCAACCGTGATAAAGCTCAGTTTAATCACAAGGAAAAGGTACTGCATGGCAAAACGATTGGCAGTATCGTAGGTAGTCAAATTTTAAAATATGACAATCTAAAGGAACGAAATAGTAAATTCTTAGGTGCTCTTCGTTCTGTTATGCAAAAAGATGAATACTATGTTGGTCACGATCATTTAGAGCCAAACAATGACCCTGTATATTTCTATCAATTTAATGACCATTTAGGAGCGCATAATTTGGCATATCTATGCGATGCTGATTTAACTTTATCTATGGTACGTAGCTTTGATGCTGATATTGCAGATACACTAGACAAACTCGCACTTAATGACCATGTAGCTCAAGAGCAATATTTAGATTTTATGTTAGATACTACCTTTAGAAAATCTATTATATGTAAGGCTAAGCATGCAGGATCTGTAACCTACGATATGGGAAATCCTGAACTTGTAAATTCTGTACCTATGCGAACCATTATTAACAGCTTTACCTATACAATTCTCTTCAATGAAGAAGCGTTGTCTATGTTTGAAAATGATATCGTGCGCGATACATTCCAGTCCATTATTAAGGATGGCGGTCAGTTTAATATGATCGAGGCTTTAGCCATTGTGAAAGCTGCTAATGATGCTGCTAAGGGCGATGATGCAAGCTTAGAAGCCGCTGTTAATGCGTTATATGTAGCTATGGCAGAACATATTGTACGCGGTGGTCTACGTTTCTTGAAACACCCACATCCTAAAGCTTACTATATGGAGGGTCAATCCTTTGTGCCTGCAAGATTTACAAAGTTTGTGAAAGCTTTAATTGAATCTGGTACAGACATCATGTATGGGGCCACCTCTGAAAATGAAGTCGTGGAAAATCTGTCCGATGAAGATTTGATGTTTATGGAAATCCTTAATAAACCAAAGGCAAAATCTACTATCGTTAATGCGATTAAGAAGAATATCTTTGGCGGTGCGCAAGCTGGTCAGGCAAAAAATCAAACGGCTATGGCTGAAGCGTTCTATGCTGAATTGACGAAACGTATGGAAACATTAGGCTATTTAGAAAATAAAATTAAATAAAGGTATTTCCTGTATAGCATATGATAATAATGTGCGATGGGGGATAGATAAAGGCTAATTCTCGATAGATAGAATTAGCCTTTATTTTTATGTTCAATATTTTCTTTTTATTTTATAAATATTACATTTTGTTATGTTAAGTTGCATAAAAGATATAGGAAAGATGAAGAAATGAATGAAAAACACATGAAGTAAACATGACTTTTATGATATACTTTGTATGAGTGATTTTGTGTACATGTAATAATATGGTCATAGTAGGCCATATTTTGTTGTTAGTTAGTATAAGTATATTGTAAAAGGAGTTTTCCATGGCATCTAAAAAGGCAGTACTAGTATATATACTAGAAATCCTACGAGATGAAACAGATGCAAATCATACATTATCTCAAGAGGAAATTCGTAGCATCTTAGCGAAGAAATATGAATTGACGGTAGATCGTAAAACCTTAGGTCGTCATCTAAATGATTTATATGAATCTGGTAATTTTAATATTGAATGTGAAGAATCTGCACTAGGTACAGATGGTTCGATTCGTCGCACCAATTTTTATATGATTCATCCCTTTGAAGAGGCTGAGTTACATTTGTTAATCGATGGCCTATTAGCGTCACGTCATATTAGTGTAAATCAGCGTAAAGATTTGATTGATAAGGTATCTGCCTTGGGAGGCCGTTATTTTAAATCCCATGGAAAACAAATTAAGAGTACTCCTGATTCTCTTGTGAGAAGTCAGGACCTATTCCTAAATATTGATCTCATTGAAAAAGCGGTGACGGAAGGGAGAAAAATTTCGTTAGTCTATTATCAGCCTAGTACAGATAATAAATTATATCCTAATCTTGATTATGCAGGTAATGAGCGAAATTATATTTTTAACCCCTACCAATTAGTATCTAGTCGAGGACTCTACTACTTGGTAGGTAACCACGATAACCATGATGATATGTCTACACTCCGTGTAGATCGAATTGGCAACATTAAGTTATTGGATATTCGCCGTAAACCGTTGCGGGATATTCAAGGCTATCACAATCAAAATACCTTTGATGTAGATAAATACATGAAGGAACATATCTATATGTTTGGTGGTGAATCAGTAACGGTAGTGTTTGAAGCAAAACGCACTATTGTTAATCAAATTCTCGATTGGTTTGATGGAAATGTAACATTTTTAAACGAGACGCCTCAAAAGGTGGAGTGTCGTGTTCATGTTAATCGGGAGGCTTTCAAATATTGGGCACTACAATATATGCAAAGTGTGAAAGTATTATCACCAGCATCATTAGTGTTCGATGTGCGTGAAGCTATTCGTGATGGATTATCACAATATGTATAAGAAGAAGGGCTGTCAATATAACAGCCCTTTATTACTAAAAAGGAGCTATTGAGAAATCAATAGCTCCTTTTGTATGTTCTTAGAGAATATGCAATTTTTCTGCTTCTTTATAATCTTTTAATACTGGTCTTGGTGGTAATTTGTCTAAAATGCTGACAAGGTAAATTGCAATAGATGAGAATAAAAATCCTGGTACAATTTCGTAAAGTCCAAAGAATGCAAATTGTTTCCAAATTAGGACTGTAAGACCACCCACAACGATGCCCGCAATACAACCGCGGCGCGTCATGCGTTTCCAGAATAGGGAGAAGATGATAGCAGGACCAAACGCGGCACCAAAGCCAGCCCATGCGTAAGCAACCATCGTAAGGATGAGGCTATCTGGATTTAATGCTAAGAAAATGGATATAACCGCTACCAACAATACAACAATACGGCTTACAAGTACGAGTTCTTTGTCGGTTGCCGTTTTGTGAATGATATTAGCGTAAAAATCATTAGCAATAGCAGAGGCTGTTACTAATAGTTGAGCGGATGCAGTACTCATGATAGCTGCAAGTACAGCAGACCAGATAAGACCAGCCATAAATGGCGAAAATAAACGTTCCGTCATAACGAGGAATATCGTCTCTGCATCTGTACCAACTAATTTTTCTGGTAACATATATACATGACCGATGAGGCCTACGAAAATAGCTGCTAATAAGGAAAGGATAACCCACACCATAGCAATATTGGTAGATTTTTTTAGTTCCTTCGCATCGGAAATCGCCATGAAGCGAACTAGGATATGTGGTTGACCGAAGTAGCCAAGCCCCCATCCAAGGGAGGAGATAATGCCAATAACAAGAGCAAACATATCACTCGTATCACCCCAGAGGTTTAATCCTTGAGGAAATTCACTTTGAATGAGTTGCATCGTCTCAATGGGTCCACCTAAGTACATGGCTGCCGTAATAGGTACAGCTAAAATGGCGAAGAACATCAACGCCCCTTGAATACAGTCCGTCCATGATACGGCGAGGAAACCTCCGAGAAATGTGTAAAATACTACAATGCCCGCCGTAATAAAGAGGGATACTGTATAGTCCAAACCGAAGATGGTATTAAATAATTTACCGCCTGCCACAAATCCAGAGGATGTGTAGATGAGGAAGAAAATTAAGATGAACAACGCGGAGATAACAGCTACTGAATGGGATTGATCGTGGAATCGATTTTTCAAATAATCCGGCAACGTCAAGCTATCGCTAGCTACCTCCGTATGGTTACGCAATCTACGGGATACGAACCGCCAGTTGGCCCAGGTGCCTAAGGTAAGACCTACGGCAATCCACACACCGGAAATACCTGTCGTATAGGCAAGACCTGGTACGCCCATGAGCATCCAACCACTCATGTCCGATGCTTCTGCACTGAGTGCAGTAATCCACGGGCCTAGCTGTCTGCCGCCTAATATATAGTCCCCAATACTGTTTGATTTGCGATAGTAGTAGACACCGATATACATCATCAGTCCTAAATACAAGGCAAAGGCGATTATAATCATTATGTTGTTGTGTGTCATGCCTATATAAAACCTCCTTAGGGTTGTATCATCAAGTTAAAAATATATACTTATTATTGTATCATACATTGTCATTCTATAGGATATGTAAATCATATAATTTGTTGGTAAATATTGATGATATTTTTAGAAATACTAAACAGTATTGTATGAAAATACCTCAAAAAATACCTCAAAAAATGATACAATAAATAAATACAATATTTCATTTTGATATGGCATATAACATCGTTAGTTTTATACACATAGGAAAGGAGGTATACCGATGGAGGCTATTAATTCCTGTGAACGTGCTTTACAATTATTGCAAACCTACTTTGGATACACATCCTTTCGACCCACGCAGGAAGCACCTGTGGAGTCTTTATTAAAGAACGAGGATGTAGTAGCCATCATGCCTACCGGGGCAGGCAAATCGATATGCTTTCAAATTCCAGCTCTTTGTAAATCAGGGCTTACCATTGTATTCTCGCCCTTAATATCTTTGATGAAAGACCAAGTTGATGGATTGGTGGATCAAAATATACCGGCTGCCTTAATTAATAGTACATTAACACAAACAGAATTTAATAAAACTATGTACGATGTACGTAGTGGGAATATTAAATTATTATATATTGCACCAGAGCGATTAGGTTCCAATTTTTTCTGTAATGTATTACGCTCTATGCCTATCTCTCAAGTCATTGTCGATGAAGCGCACTGTATCTCGCAGTGGGGTCATGATTTTAGACCTTCCTATCGATTGATAGGTGATTGGTTAGCTAGTTTGCCTAAGCGTCCCGTGGTGGGGGCTTTCACAGCGACGGCCACGAAGGCTGTAGAAAATGATATAAAAAAATTATTAGGTTTAGATCATGCGAATGTATATATTACGGGATTTGATAGGCCGAATTTATCGTTTTCCGTTGTGCGCACACCAAAGCGCATGGATTATGTAGTCGATTATGTGCGGCGTCATAGTCATGAAAATGGTATCATCTATTGCTCTACGCGCAAGGATGTAGAACGAGTCTACGATAATTTGACGCGTGCCGGAATCCAAACTGGATATTACCATGCTGGTTTATCCGATGAGATGCGCAAAGATATGCAAAATAAATACGCCTTCGACCAATTACAAGTCATGGTCGCTACTAACGCATTTGGCATGGGCATTGATAAGAGCAATGTACGGTATGTGTTGCATTACCAAATGCCACGTAATATGGAGTCCTATTATCAAGAGGCGGGCCGTGCTGGACGCGACGGCGCACCGGCGGAATGTATTCTGCTCTATAGTGGGCAAGATGTACGCGTTCATAAGTATTTGATTGAACAAGGTCATTTAGAACCACAACGTGAGCAGGTAGAGCTTAGAAAACTGCAGTCCATGATTGATTACTGCTTCTGTAGTACCTGCCTAAGAAAATATATGCTCGCCTATTTTGGTGAAATCGTTCCGTGGCTCGAATGCAGTAACTGTAGTTCCTGTAATAAAAAAGGGGAACGTGTTAATGTCACGAAAGAGGCAAAAGCCATATTCCGTGCCATTATCGCCACAGAGGAGCGATATGGTGCCTCTATGATTTCGTCCATCGTGCGCGGAGAACGGACTGACCGCATTACAAGGGCAGGTCTTGATGCCTTATCTGTATTTGGGTATTTATCGGATGTAGGGGATAAGGAGATTAAGGGCCTTATACAACAATTTGTGGCCTCTGGATACTTGCGGAGTTCTATGGGGAAATATCCGGTCTTATCCGTCACCGCCGGTGCAGAAGAGGTGTTAGCAGGGCATAAAGAGGTAGAAGAGATTCGGCAAGAGGTCATTGTACCATCTCGTAAAACGAAAAAATCAGCCTCTATCTCTCGCTCCGAAGTACCCCGTTCTGGTGGGCTATTTGAACATTTACGTCAACATCGCAAACAATTGGCATCGCAACTTAGTGTGCCGCCGTATATTATATTCCCTGACACGGTTCTTATCGATTTAGCCAATATACGACCAAAAACATTAGGTGAATTTGGCAATATAAAGGGCGTAGGGGAAGCAAAACTAAAGAAATATGGACTTTCATTTTTAGAAGCCATTTCACAATATAAGGGGTAATAATTTAGCGTTTCTATAACGCTATATTGAGTGATTTCTAATATGATTAGGGGGAACTATGAGCTCAGCGGATACACAATATCTCAATATTATTGAAAATATATTAGATCATGGTATATATGGTCAAAATAGAACAGGCATAGCTACATATAAATTGCCACAACAAATTATGCAGTTTGATTTACAAGAGGAATTTCCAATTTTAACTACAAAATTTGTGGCTTTCAAAACGGCTGTGAAAGAACTGTTATGGATTTGGCAAATGCAGTCCAATGATGTGCGTAAATTACAAGATATGAATGTTCATGTATGGGATGAATGGATGCGCGAAGATGGGACTATTGGTAAGGCCTATGGTTATCAAATTGCTAAATACAAACAATTGGATAATCTCATCAAAACTATAAAAGAGGATCCAGATAGTCGCCGCATGATTGTTACATTATGGAATATTGAGGATTTGCCTGATATGGCTTTGCAACCTTGTGCGTATGAAACATTGTGGGATGTAGGCAATGGCTATTTAAACTGTATGCTCATCCAACGCAGTGGTGATATGGGGCTTGGTGTTCCATTTAATACGGCTCAATATGCAGCGCTCTTATGTATGATTGCTCAAGTAACCGGTTTGAAGCCTGGTAAGTTTACTCATGTTATTAATAATGCACATATTTACGAAAATCATGTGGATGCATTGCGCGAGCAATTATCTCGTCGAGATCAAGCGTTGCGTGCGCCAAAAATTCGTGTAAATTCAGAGATTACTGACTTTTATGATTTCACACCGGATGATATCGTGTTAGAAGGATATGAACATTTAGGCAAATTGGCTATGACTGTAGCCGTATAGGGGGATACTATGTTAGCATTGATTGTAGCGGTGGCACATCACCGCGTTATCGGCAAAGATAATTCTCTGATTTGGCATTTACCCAATGATTTGAAATTCTTTAAGGAAAAAACGACGGGCCACGTTATTATTATGGGCCGTAAGACCTTTGAAAGCTTGCCCTTTCTATTGCCTAATCGAGAACATTGGGTGATTACAAAAAATAAAGGCTTTAATGCACCGGAAGGGGTACGTGTATTTTCTTCACCCGAGGCTGTTGTAGAGGCTGCTAAAGAGATGGATGTGGCCTATGTTATCGGTGGTGCACAAATCTACGAAGCCTTTTTACCGTATGTAGATGTAATGCATATTACGGAGGTTGACCATGAATTTGAAGGAGATGCTCATTTCCCTGCATTTGATGCGTCAGCTTTCACAATTATCTCCGTTGTAGAGGGGACGGTAGATGATAAAAATACATATCCTCATCGATTTGTAACATATGAAAGAAAAGGACATAACTAATGGAATCAATGTTTGCCATTATTGCAAAGGAATTGGGTGTTAAGCCTGGTCAAGTAGAATCAGCGGTTACTCTCTTAGACGAAGGTAACACGGTGCCATTCATCGCTCGTTACAGAAAAGAAGTAACAGGTGAATTACAAGATGAACAACTGCGAACTATCGAAGAACGCATTAAATATTTGCGCAATTTAGAAGCACGGCGTCAAGAAATCATCAATGCCATTACGGAACAAGAAAAGATGACCGATGAATTGATGGCATCTTTGATGAAAGCTGTAAAATTACAAGAATTAGAGGATTTGTATTTACCATATCGACCTAAGAAACGCACTCGTGCTATGATTGCCCGGGAACGAGGACTAGAGCCTTTGGCAGATATGATTTTGAACGATACGGTTACATCAGGAAATCCTCTAGATATTGCAAGAGAATATGTTTCTGAAGAAGTCCCTACGGCAGAGGATGCTATTCAAGGTGCATCGGATATCGTTGCAGAAATCGTCAGCGATAGTGCCGATTTCCGTGCTGCTCTCCGTAAGCGTATGTGGAAAGAAGGTTTCATTCAAGCCGAGCTCGTTGAAGATAATGAGCACAAGGACCAATTCCTTCAATATAATGAATACGCTGAACCAGTTCGTCAGATGCCGTCCCATCGTATCTTGGCAGTTAATCGAGGCGAAAAATTAGGGGCTCTTAAATTGGCCCTAACCGTACCCGATGAATCTTATATTCACTACATGGTGCGTGGTATTACTAAAAATGAACAATCTATTTTTAGTGATGTGAAAACTAGCGCCGTAGCAGATGCATATAAACGCTTGATGTTCCCTGCTCTTGAACGGGATATTCGCAATGAATTAACCGAATCTGCAGATGAGCAAGCAATTAAGGTATTTGGTGTAAATCTTAAAAATTTATTGTTGCAACCGCCATTGGCAGGTCATGTCATTATGGGCCTTGACCCAGGGTATCGTACAGGTTGTAAGATGGCTATTATCGATGCGCAAGGCAATGTACTCGATTATGGTGCATACTATTTAACGAATAGTGAAAAGCTAAAACAAGAAGCACAAAAGAAATTAGCGGAAAAGATTCGAAAATTCAATGTTACCTTATTGTCCATTGGTAACGGTACTGCCTCGTATGAAACAGAACAATTTGCGTCTAAGATGATTGAAGAGGAAAAATTAGATTGCCACTACATTATTACTAATGAAGCTGGCGCGTCTGTATATTCTGCATCAAAATTGGCCATTGATGAATTGCCAGATTTAGATGTAACGATTCGTGGTGCCGTATCTATTGCTCGTCGTGTACAAGATCCATTAGCAGAGTCCGTTAAAATCGATCCTAAATCTATTGGTGTTGGTCAATACCAACATGATGTTAACCAAAAACAATTAACCCATACATTGGATCAAGTTGTTGAATCTGTAGTTAACCATGTTGGGGTAGAGCTTAATACGGCATCTCCGGCGATTTTGCAGCATATCGCAGGCATTTCTGGTACGGTAGCAAAAAATATTGTAGCATTCCGTCAAGAAAATGGTGGGTTTACTAGTCGTAAGCAACTATTAAAGGTGCCTCGCTTAGGTCCTGCAGCATTTACTCAGTGTGCCGGTTTCTTGCGATTAAATGGTGCTAAGAATCCATTGGATAATACATCTGTTCACCCTGAGTCCTATGAGTTGGCAGAACGTATTATTGGTGAATTAGGTTTTACATTAAAGGATTTACAAGATAAATCCCAACTTGAAGCATTACAGGTCAAATTACCATTGGTTGATGTAGATAAGATGGCACATAAGCTTGATGCGGGTATTCCTACTGTGCGAGATATCATTGCAGCTCTTGCTAAACCAGGTCGTGACCCTCGTGAGGATTTGCCAGCACCTTTGACACGTAAACATGTGGTTAGTCTTGAGGATATCAAGGTTGGTACGGTTGTTAAAGGTACGGTGCATAATGTAGTAGACTTTGGTGCCTTTATTGATTTTGGTTTAAAAACGAATGGTTTATTACATCGTAGCGAACTATGCACGGCGAAACAACATCCTTCTGATGTACTTGCTGTAGGCGATATTATTGAAGCCGAGATCATCTCTGTAGATGTAAAGCGAAATCGTATCGGATTATCCGTCAAGTCATTGAGAAATAAAGACAAGAAAAAGGCCTAATTTTGTTAGGGGAATTCGTAAAAAATTATACATGTCAAAATTGAACATGATTAAAAGGAGTCCTTTAGATAATAAAGGGCTCCTTTTTTATATGTAGTTTTATCATAAAAAGTGATAAGTATATCGATTTTGATATAGAATAAAACTATTGAGAATACAATAAAATCGCTATATCGAAAATAATAAAATAGATTGAAGTATTTAGATATTGGGTGTATGATGAATCCATAGAAAGCAATTAATAGTCGTTATCCATTAAAGGAGGAAGTACTATGAGTTTACATATTAGAGAAAGATATGGTCTTTTAATCAATAATGAATGGGTACCTGCATCTGATGGTGCTGAATTTAATGTATATAACCCTGCTAATGGCGAGCAACTTGCTGTTTGTGCAGAAGCTACGCAGGCGGATGTTGATAAAGCTGTAGCGGCTGCAACAGAGGCTTTTAAAACGTGGAAAACAGTTTCTCAAGTCGATCGGGCAGATTATTTATTAAAGATTGCAGATGCCATTGATGCTCACAAAGAACATTTGGCACAAGTTGAGACCTATGACAATGGTAAACCAATCCGTGAAACATTAAACGTAGATATTCCACTTGGTGCAGACCATTTCCGTTACTTCGCCGGTGTGCTTCGTGCAGAAGAAGGTTCGGCACAAGTATTTGATGAAAATACATTAAGTCTTATTATTCGTGAACCGATTGGCGTAGTAGGTCAAGTAGTACCTTGGAACTTCCCATTCTTAATGGCTGCTTGGAAACTGGCACCAGCTCTTGCAGCAGGTTGTACAGTTGTCATTAAACCTTCTAGCCATACATCTCTTAGTTTGTTAGAACTAGGTAGCATTTTGCAAGACATCTTACCTCCAGGTGTTGTAAACATCGTAACTGGTAAAGGTTCTAAATCTGGCCAATATATCCTTGATCATCCTGGATTTAGTAAACTTGCCTTCACAGGATCTACAGAAGTAGGCCTAGATGTATATAAAGCAGCATCTGAACGCTTGATTCCTGCTACATTGGAATTAGGTGGTAAATCGGCGAATATCTTCTTTGACGATGCGAACTGGAAACAAGCTCTTGATGGTGCAATGCTCGGTATTCTTTTCAACCAAGGTCAAGTGTGCTGCGCTGGTTCCCGTATCTTTGTACAAGATACAATTTATGATAAATTCGTAGCTGAACTGTCCGCATTATTTGATAAGGTGAAAGTAGGTCTTCCTTGGGATGAATCTACACAACTAGGTTCCTTGATTTACGAAGCACAAGTTAAGAAAGTACTTAGCTATGTAGAACTTGCTAAGGAAGAAGGCGCTCGTGTTGTAGCTGGTGGTGAACGTATTACAGATGGCGAACTTGGTAAAGGTTGCTTCGTAAGACCGACACTCATCGTGGATGCTACAAATGATATGCGTGTAGCTCGTGAAGAAATCTTTGGTCCGGTGGCAGTAGTGATTAAATTCCATAGCGAAGATGAAGTAATCGAACAAGCCAATGATAGCCTATATGGTCTTGGTGGTGGCGTATTTACACAAAATCTTAACCGTGCAATCCGTGTAGCTCGAGCTATTGAAACAGGTCGTATGTGGGTTAATACATATAACTCCATCCCAGCTGGTGCACCATTCGGTGGGTATAAACAATCTGGTATTGGCCGTGAAACTCACAAAGTTATCCTTGAGCACTACACTCAAATGAAAAACATCATTGTAAATTTGAGTGATAAACCATCTGGGTTTTACGATTTAGATTAATAATTTAATAGATTTTCCTTTTACTTATATTTGATGAGAAGGCACCTCGAAGAAGGTGCCTTTTTGGCGTTATCATACTACTACAAACTCTACTACTCAATCTGCAATCTCAGATGGTATACTGACTGTGGAGGATAAAATGATGGAACTTCAAAAAAGAATTGATATATTAGATTTATGGGATGAAATGCCATATTCATTAGATATTAAAGATTTTGGTAATACAGTCATATTATTGTCAGAATCCTGTGAAATTAGATTTATTAACTGTATAGAGGTTAATATTAAAAGTGACATTTTATTTAAGAATGAATCAATGAAATTTCATGAATATCGTAATCATGAATATGATATTCAAGATATTAGTGTCGAACCATGTGTTGTTAAAACAGATGGAACTATGACTCATAATAAGAAAAGGGTAAGTCCAGTACTAAATGGTGTTAAAGCTAAAATAGTTATGCCTGTAATGTGTATTGATTTGGTTGCTGTTGATTTTATAATTTCCACAAAGGCGGACGAAGAGAATCTAATACAGTCTAAGTTTAGCTATATAGACCTTGAATAATTAAACGTATTATCATTAACAGTGTCACTACCAACACGTTTTGTCCTATAATCTGAATTTAATAACTTCTTTACATCATTTCCTGCATGGATGAAGCAATTAACTAATGCTTTCTTACTACGATATTTTAATGGATACACAGAAGAAGGCCTTGGCTTTAATTTCCCAATAAGTGGTGAGGTGTCAAGAATATGGTTAACAGATTCTGATGGATATAGAGTAGTTGATCCTAATATAATTATTCAAGAGATTTCTGGCTCATCAGTATCAGGGGATTGGAATCTTTTGATGTCATATAATACAACACTGACTCCAGGTGGTTATACTTTACATGTTGGTGTTGAAGCTGGTGCATATATATGTAAAGCGAACTGTGGTTAAATTCGTAGGATATCAAAATCAACTTTAGAAAGGATGAGAAATAATGTTTGTTAATCCATGGCAGTTTTGCGTGGCCATAGTTCTTATGATTTGGGGGACATATATTATTACATATCGTTTCTGGTGTCGTCGAAAAGGTATTTCTGTAGAGATTTTGTCAGTTAAGCCTAGAATTATTAAAGAACTTCCTAATTTTACAGTTATTTATGGATATGATGTTAAGTATCTATTAAATGGTGTAGAATATACAGCTCAAAGCCTAGAGTTTTACATTACAGTATTGGTTCCTGGGCCGATGATCCCTTATAGTACAACGGGTAAATTACTGCATAATGGAAAGGTAAGTCTTGATAATGTAAAAACAAATATGACATATGGCGTTGTATTATGGGTGTTTTCCATTATTTTCTTGGCTGAGTTATATTGATAGTTCTTTAACTATTGGGAATTTAGGTAGTGTCAATAATTTTGTGTAAACGTCTTTTTATTCTCAATTACCAAACATATTTTG
>ENA-OWRC01002352-OWRC01002352.1-human-gut-metagenome-genome-assembly--contig:-NODE-2352-length-14908-cov-3.973137_pt1 | contig 14908 bp, 6 predicted proteins | sample MGYA00248268_ERZ651895 | MGnify/ENA primary metagenome ERZ651895 (study PRJEB26924, sample SAMEA4378242) | human gut metagenome | biome: human gut; feature: human-associated habitat; material: faeces...
CTATTGTTCGTGGGAGATGTCTTCCAGTTGGAACCGGTTGTTCCGTCGGATCAAAAAGAGATATTGAGTTTGTTCTATGCGAGCCCTTTCTTTTTCTCGGCTCGTGTGTTCAAGGACATTAATTTAGTGCCGATCGAGTTGCAAAAAGTGTATCGCCAGACCGATTCTGTTTTTATCAATATATTGGATCGGATTCGTAATAATGCCGCTAGAAAACAGGAGTTGGATACGTTGAACGGTCGTTATTTTCCGTCTTTCGAGCCTCAGAATGAGGATATGTATATCACGTTGGCCACTCGCCGGGATCAGGTTGATTTTATCAATGAGAAGAAGTTGGCCGAGCTTCCCGGAGAAGAGTACGTCTCCGTGGGAAAGATCGAGGGGGATTTTCCGGAATCCTCACTACCTACCCAGCTGAATTTATCCATCAAGGAACAGGCGCAGGTTATTTTTATCGATAATGATTATGAGCGTCGTTGGGTGAACGGGACGATCGGTATGGTATCGGGTATCGATGAGAATGGAAATGTTTATGTCTTGCTGGAGAGCGGTGTAGAACATTTGGTCGAACCTACCTCATGGCGAAATTATAAATACAAATATAACGAGAAAGAGAAACGGATCGAGGAAGAGATTGTCGGTACGTTCGAACAATTGCCGATTCGTTTGGCTTGGGCGATCACGGTGCATAAGAGTCAAGGCTTGACTTTTAGCCGGGTGGTAGTTGATTTGACCGGAGGGGTATTTGCCGGGGGACAAACCTATGTGGCGTTGAGTCGTTGTACTTCATTGGAAGGATTGGTGCTAAAAAGCAAGATCTCTTCCCGGGATATCTTTATCCGGAAAGAGATCGTAGAATTCAGCCAAATATTCAATAACCAAGCATTAATAGAGAAAAGTATCAAAGAGAGCGAGGCGGAATTGCAATATGGTCGGGCGGCTCAGGGTTTTCGGCAGGGTAATATGAAAGAGGCGGTCGAGGCTTTTGCCGCCGCCGTATCTAAACGGAATGAATTGGATAATCCGATGGTACAACGGCTGCTTCGTTTGAAATTGCAAGCCTTGAATAGTCAAAAGGCACAGATTAAGGCTCTGAGGGAAGAATTGCATTCGCTTCGTGAGACCCAGAAAGAGTATGCACATGAATATTACTTGATGGGTAACGAGTGCATAACGAAGGCCCATGACGCGAATGCCGCTATTCGTTGTTTTGATAAAGCCTTGAATTTGAATCCGAATTATGTGGAAGCTTGGGTACGCAAAGGGGTTACTTTATTGGATATAGGTGAGGACTACGACGCTCAGGTTTGTTTAAACAAAGCGGTAAAATTAAGTCCGAAATCTTTTAAGGCCCGCTATAACCGTGGAAAATGCCTATTGAAGCTCAAATATTACGATGAAGCTATTCTGGATTTCCAGCAGGCGGTAAGTATCAAACCTAAACATGCGGCTTCCCACGAATATCTGGCGGAGGGTTTCCGGGCGATCGGAGAGGACGAATTAGCCCAGCGGCATCAAGATATAGCGGATGCCTTGCGAGGAGGAGAGGATATATGATGAAATAGAAAAGGCGGGAAAATTTGTTCCCCGCCTTTTTTATGGAGTTATATCTCTTGATTAATTAAAGATGTAACGGATACCAACCTGCATTTTCCAGCATTCAGTATAGATACGGTTATAAGAATAAGTCTCGGTCGGATATTCACCATTGATCTTATACATGGAGAAAATTGGAGTCTTATTATCATCCATACCTTCATATTTCAAGATACGGCAACCGTTGGAAGAAGATGCGTTCTTCATTACACCCCATTTCGAGTTGATCATATTACCGATATTCATGAAATCAAGGCTCAATTGGAAATGATGTTCGGTTTTACCTGCCTTGAATGAGAAATCTTCCGTTATACGAAGGTCGAAACGATGTACCCAAGGTGCACGTGCGGCATAAGCCTCAGCGTATTCTCCCTTGTGATTCTTTAAATAAGAATCTTGGTCTACGAAGTTCCAGAAAGCGGTTCTATCTGCTTCATTCTTGAATTTGATTTCACTATCATCTTTCGGGATATACATCATATCATTATTGATACCGTCACCATTCATATCATTTGTATAAGCGAAGCTATATCCGGAAGCGGAATAACCGGAATAGAACAGATTTAAGCTTGTTTTTCTGAGCAGACCTTTATGGCGGAAGGGCAGATTATAATTGACCGCTGCGATTACCTTGTCGGGCACTACATACCGTGAACGTTGTACGGTCGCGAAATTCGGTCCGTCTATCGTTAACATTCCCTGCCATGTAGATACAGGGTCGCTACCCGGAAGACCGGAAATTTCTTTGGATTCCGTGTGCGTATAAGCCAACATCATGTTCAAATCCTCTACGGGTTGAGCGTTAATCGTAACATTGGCGGTATAACCATGTCCTTTGGATGTGTTAGTTAATACAACCGCATTCTTACCGGATACATACGTATAATCAGATGGATAAATCAAACGGTTATCCGCTCCGTTAAAATGTTCCCAATTAGACGGGTCCTTGATGTTGATATTCTCAAGGGTTACGGCATTGATGTTCTTGTTATAGATGAACTCGCCGGTTACGGATAATGGGAAGGAAGTTGGGAGCTGATAATCTACAGCCAAGGAGGTTTTCCATATTTGTGGCATCTTGAAGTTGTCCTTTACGCCAGAGATCTTAGAACCGGCAACCGGATTCTCTATCGTGGTAGGAAGGCCGAATTTCTTGATCGCATCGTCTACATTCGTAATCATGCCGCCAGCCAGTTGATCCAGACGGGAATCATGACTTACCGCAATTCCATTCTCATATTTTGTGCCGAATACTACGGCATTTTGTACCATATTCGAGTTTGTCGGCATATTCGTAAAGAATACCAAGGGTAAACGTCCGGTAAATATACCTGTACCACCACGTACTTTTAAGGAATTATCCTTGAACACATCCCAAACGAAACCTACACGAGGGGATATTTGCATTCTAGACTTAGGCCATTTGCCGGTGTCGATATGTTTGCCTCCGAAATCAAGATCGTAGATTGCGTCGTTTCTTTGAAGATCGCTATTGTCGAAAATTAAATCATCGAAACGTATACCATAAGTTAACTTCACGTTCGGGCGAATGTTCCACTCATCCTGTGCGTAGAATCCGATCTGGTTAAAAGTAACCTGAGCTTTCGGGTCGGAAACACCGTTGTAACCGTATGTCCATGCGAACGTTTCAGGAGCGGCACCGTTCAAGAAATCATCTAAGCTGCTGTAACGATAATATCCCGTGCCGTTGCGCATATAAGCATTGCTAGCAAGTTGGTGCTCGAAACTGATACCAGCTGTGATCTTATGGTCGCCGGCAAAGTAAGTGAAGTTATCGATAACACTTGTGATCTTGTTCTTCACGCCGTTGTTGTAAGTAAATAATTCATATCCGGCACTCATATAAGGCTCCATGATTTGGTTACCTTCCGCATCTTTACCTGCCAAGATATCAATGAAGGGGAAAGGGGAAGAGTTGGTTCCGCGCATATCCTCGATATCCGTATAAGTGAAAAGTAACTGATTGGAAATCTTATCAGAGAAGCGACTGTTCAAATCAGCGGATACGGAAGACACTTTATTGTCTTGGGAATACATGCTGTTGGCAAAAGACATGGATTGGTAACCTACACGGCTTGTATTATACAGACGAGAGCCGGAACCACCATCCATAGAGTTAGCGTTGGGAGCGTTCCATGCGGTATTCTTTGTATAGTTGTACCGTACGCTCAATTTATGGCCATTCGTGATATTCCAGTCGATACGACCTAGCAATTTCAAATTCTTTTCGTCTGCGGGGAAGTTCGTGGCTGATCCTGTATCATAACCATATTTATCTCTTAAGAAATCGGATACCTTTTGCATGTCGGAGAGTGTAGTGCGAGATATGTAGTTATTCTCGTCCGGTTGCTCTCCTTCAGTACGAGCTCTCCATTTGATCACTTGTTGCGGTTGTTTTTCCACTTCTACATTGGCGAAGAAGAATAATTTATTCTTGATGATTGGACCGCCGAACGTAGCTCCGTAAATCGTTTTGGATTCCTTAGCACGTGCGCCCAAGTCTTCTCCATCGATTGAGTTTCCTCGCATATTCTGGTTCTGGAAGTAAGTGTAAGCGGAACCTTTGAATGTGTTTGTTCCGGATTTGGTGATAGCGTTGATACCGCCACCAATGAAGTTTGTCTGGCGGACATCGAACGGGGCGATTACCACTTGTACTTCCTCGATAGCGTCCATAGAGATCGGGTTACCGCCTCCGGGAAGATTATCCGAAAGGCCGAAGTTGTTATTAAAGTTCGCTCCATCTACCGTAAAGTTCGTGGAACGGCCATCGCCACCGGCAAAACTCATGTCGGAGGCATAAGGAGAAAGGCGTGCGATATCGGAGATACTACGGTTAATGGTGGGTAAAGAGGTGATCTGTGACGAGGAGATATTGGTTGTCGCACCCGTCTTTTCCGTATTGAACTTCGTTTTCGCCGCTGTGATTACGATCTCGTCCAAGGTCTCGGAAGATTCTTTCAACTTAACATTCAAGTTGTAGTTCTCTCCCAATTGCAGGGTAATGCCGGAATAAACGGCAGATTGATAACCAACGTAAGAGATCGTAACTTTGTATGGACCTCCTGTACGCATACCTTGTAAGGAAAAGCGTCCGTCAACGTTCGTGATCGTACCATAATTTGTCCCAGAAGGTTCGTGAACCGCCAAAACGGTCGCACCAATAACGGGTTCATCTTGAAACATAACTGTTCCACTCATACTGGCTGTTGTTACCTGCGCTTGTGTCGGGATGACAAACAAGAAACTCAGTACAGCTAAAAGGAATAGCGTCTGTAAATGTCTGCTCATAATTTAAAATAGTTAATGTAATAAAAACTTTCGCAAAGTTATGGGTTATTTTTTAATATCATTGTATGTTTCTTATTTAATACTTGTTTCATATTCATGAAGTTGCTGTGACGGGGCGGAATTGAGTAATGTCCTTATTCGGAGATGGATGGCTTGTATTGGCAAAACAAGAAGGTTCTTTATGAAATTTTTAATTTGATGATTCTTAACTAACATTCCCTGTTGGGCGGTGATTTAAAAGAATTATAGACGCTTTTCCTGCATATTGTTGGATTATGGATGTGATTGGTTGAAAATAATAATCTGGAGATCTGTGTGAGGAATGTTAATGCTATGAATATTATATATAGTTTGTGACAAAAAGAGATATCTAATCCCTATCTTTGCGGCGATATACAAAAATGTTATAATTATTTTAAATATAAATACTTCTTGTATGAGGAAAACTTATCTACTTTTAACGTTACTTTTGTTGTGCGTGGGAATATCCATACATGCTCAGGTGACGACGGCGAGTATGAGTGGTAAAGTCACGGATACATCATCGGAAGCGATGATCGGAGTGAATATCAAGGCTACGCATACGCCAACGGGTACCGAATACTACACGATTACCCAGCCGAATGGTTCTTATTCTTTTAACAACCTTCGTATCGGAGGCCCTTATGTGGTAGAGTTCTCTTATATTGGATACAATACGGAGAGCCGGACAGGAATAAACTTGGTTTTGGGTGAGGATCTGAAACTGAATGTAGTAATGCGGGAAGATACCCAAGCTCTCGACGAGGTAGTCGTGGTTGCGGATAAGAACCCCATTATTTCAGGAAGCCGTACAGGTGCGCAGGAAATCATCACTCGTGAGAAGATGGATAAGCTGCCTACGATTAACCGTTCTTTGGACGATTTCGTGAAATTAACTCCGATGAGTAGCGGTAAGAATTTTGGCGGTGTCTCTTACCGTTTTAATAATGTAACGGTGGACGGTGCCTCCTTTAATAACTCGTTTGGTCTGGCTTCTGCTCTTGGAGCTTCCGGTACGGAACCGATTTCTTTGGAGGCGCTCGAGCAGGTACAGGTGATGATCGCTCCTTTTGATGTTCGAAATGGAGGATTCACGGGTGCGGGTATTAACTCCGTAACGAAATCCGGTTCGAATGAGTTTCATGCTTCTGTATATATGTACACGAAGAGTCCGTCTATGATGGGATATCGTGTGAAGGATGAGACGATTGGTGTTTCAGAGTTCTCTAATCACCAATACGGTATCAGTTTATCCGGTCCGATCATTAAGAATAAGTTATTCTTCTTCATCAATGGTGAGATGGATCGCCAGGAGGAACCGATTTCTTATACGACCGCTAATTCTGCGGCGGATGCGACAGTCTTGCAGGGTTTATCTGATTTCTTAGGTGATGAGCTTGGGTATAATCCGGGTAAATTCGACGTGAATAAGACAAATACTCAAGCGGATCGAATCACGGCTCGTTTAGACTGGAATATCAACTCAAATAATGTGTTGAGCTTAAAATATTATTATTTGAAATCGTTTAATACGAATAACCCTTCTACTTCCGGTGCGCCGAATAACGGACGTGGACCGAATGCGTTCGCTATTCCGTTCTCTTCTTCTTTCTACCGGACGAATAATAACTTCAATATTTGGATGGCCGACTTGAATACGACCATTAATGACCGTATGTCTAACTATTTGAAGATCGGTTATTCCCGTTTGCGTGATTATCGCGATATGGATGGCGGTTACTTCCCGCAAGTGGATATCTTGGATGGTGGTAACAATGCTTATACAACTTTCGGAACCGAGGCAAACTCCTATAATAACCAGTTGAACACTGATATCTGGCAGATACAGGATAACTTCTTGATGAATTTTGGCAAACATCAGATTACGGTTGGAACGCAAAGTGACTATCGTGCCTTTAAGAATGGTTTCGCTCAAAACTATCCGGGTTCTTGGGTGTTTAATTCTGTCGATGATTTCAAGTTCAACGTATTGGCTACAAAACAATACATGGCCGCTCATAACGGAAGTGTACAAGGATTTGATATCCGTGAGTTTAATCCGAAAGATTTTGGATTTGGTTCCAATGTGACGGGTATAACGAACTCTTCTTCTACGGGGTATCAATACTATGCGCAAAGATATTCGATGACGGATGATTTTCCATTCGCTGAGATAAATGTATTCCAGTTAGGTTTGTATGCCCAAGATAAGTGGACGGTAAGTGATAAATTGAACTTGACGTTAGGTTTACGTATCGATGTTCCGTTCTTTATGACTGATTTGCAGTCGAATGATAAAGTCGCCGCCGAGACCTATCGGGATGGCATCAAGATCGATGTTTCTAAATATCCGAACGCCAAACCTCAGTTTTCTCCTCGATTCGGTTTTAACTACAAACCGTTTGACGATGAGAATGGAAGCTTACAGATACGTGGTGGTACGGGACTCTTCACGGGTACTCCTCCTTATGTATGGATCAGTAATCAAGCCGGCAATAATGGTGTTCTGTTTGGTGACCTAAATGTTCGGGCGGTAAAGGATAAAAATGACAATATCATTAGCGACGGCAGACCTTCACTAGGTTTCACCGGAAATATGGATACTTATAAACCGGCTGAAGGTAGCGCTACACGTTCGGATATAGCGATTACGGATCCGGACTTTAAATATCCGAGCTTATGGAAAAGTAATATCGCTGCCGATTATAAGTTTGGTGATGGTTGGGTCGCTACCGTAGAGTTGCTGTATTCAAAAGACATTAACGCTATTTATCATGACAATATCGGATTGTATCGGACCGAGCAATTTGTAAATGACGGTGGAGCGGGTAATGCACGTCCATATTATAATGGCTATTATAGCGATAGAGAAGGAAATCAAAAGGCTGCGAATCATGTCGTGATGCTGCGTAATACCAGCAAAGGACATTCGCTTTATACGACCTTCCAGTTGCAGAAAAACTTTGTTGATGGAATCCTGAAGGGATTGTATTTGAATGGATCTTACTCTTTCGGGCAGTCTAGAGGTGTAACAGACGGAACATCGTCTGTGGCGACTTCCGCTTGGAAGTACCGTGCGGCCTTGGACGGAAATGCGGAAGAAGTAGGTTATACGGCAGGTTCTTTTGATGGTCGTTTGTTATTGTCCGCTTCTTACACGGCTAACTGGAGTAAATATGCGGCAACAAGTTTTGGTTTGATTTATCAGCGTTATCGTCCGTTCCGTTATTCTTATTGTTATAATGGTGACGCGAATGGCGATTCTCAGTTCTCCAATGACTTGATGTATATCCCCGCGAATTTTGACGAGGTAAAAGATCATTTGTTACCGGGCGATTTCGATAGCCAAGAAGATGCATGGAAAGCGATGAATGCCTTTATCGAGCAAGATCCTTATTTGAGCAAACATAGAGGTGAGTATGCCGAACGTAACGGTGCTGTCGCTCCGTTTGCGAATCAATTGGATTTGAGCGTTTCTCATGATATAAAGATTTACCAGAAGAATGGTCGCTCACATACTTTGCGCTTTAGTTTCAATATCGCTAACTTCTTGAATTTGTTGAATCGTAATTGGGGTGTGGTACAAACAACCGTTTTGGGTAATCAGCAATATCAGTTCTTGACGATCCCGAAAGGACAAGGCCCGAGTGCGGCGAACAACTATACGTTGAAGTATACGATGGCGAAAGATTTGGACGAAACCTTCAAGGATAATTTGAACGATGTGTCTCGTTGGCAGATGCAATTCGGTATCAAGTATATCTTCTAAAAGAAAAATCTTTCATTAGATAAAATTTAATAATTAGAAGAGGTTCACTATCTTTGTGGACCTCTTTTTTAATTTAATGATATGTGGAATAATCGTATTGAGTTCTTACTCGTTAGTTTCTTTTGTATTTGTTCATTGGCTTTTACCGGTTGCCAAACGAAAAAACAATCGGATCGTTATGTCGTAGTTTTATCAATGGACGGTTTCCGCTCTGATTATCCGTCACGTGCTCATACTCCGACGTTGGATTCTTTGGCGAATGTGGGGGTTCGCTCCACGTTTCGCCCGTGTTATCCCAGCGTGACTTTCCCGAATCATTATAGCATGGCTACCGGATTGCATCCGGATCACCATGGTTTGGTAAATAATTTCTTTTATGACGCGGAGCTTGACAGCTCATACCGGATGGGAAATCTTGATCCGCAATTTTATGGTGGAGAACCTATTTGGAATACGGCGGAACGCCAAGGGGTTCGTACCGCCTCGTTCTATTGGGTAGGTAGTGAGGTGCCTTTAGAGAGTGGCCAGCCTTCAATATGGAAGCCGTTTGATAAATCGGTTCCTTTTTCAGATCGTGCTGATTCCGTGATATCTTGGCTGAAGTTGCCGGAAGATGTGCGTCCTCATTTGATTATGTGGTATATGGAAGAACCGGATGCGATAGGTCATTCCGCTACCCCGGATTCGTCGGCGACCTTGGATGTGGTGGAGAACTTGGATAAAGTCTTGAATCATTTCTTCACGGAAGCCCGTCAGTTGGATATTTTCGATAAGATCGATTTTATCGTTCTTTCGGATCATGGAATGGCCACCTATTATCCCGAGAAATATGTGAACTTGAATGATTATCTACCCCGGGATAGTTTCGATTGTGTTTTTGATGGCGTTCCTACATTATTATATCCCAAGAAAACCTATGTGGATACTGCCTATGCGATTTTACAGAAAGTGCCGAATATAACCGTATGGAAGAAAAACGAGATTCCTGAGAAATTTGTTTACGGAAAGAATCCTCGAGTTAGTGACTTAGTTGTTTCTCCACATATTGGAACGTATGTAGAATTCCGAGAGAAATCATCTCCCCGTTATGCGGCGACACATGGTTACGATAATTTTACGCCGGAGATGGAGGCCATATTCTATGCGGCAGGTCCCTCGTTCAAGAGACATGCGGAGGTCCCGCAAATGGCGAACGTGAACCTTTACTTGATGATTGCCCGTTTATTGAATATACAACCTGCTCCGAATGACGGGGATAGCGCTGTCGTTCAGCAGCTATTTAAATGATAAGATTGATGCTACCATCTCATTTGACATGACATTACTGCAACCGCCGTGCGGTAATACTGCGGCGGTCTTGCGGTAATTGATGCTTTATTGATATTCGCGTGCCATCTTACGCATGAAGGCGAGACTGCCTTTGGCTAAGGCATCGGCATTGTATTTAGACGGACGCCACAAAGATACGGCTTCCGCCATACCGGGAACAGAATTGGAGAAATTCTCCAAAACTAAATTCCCATTGAAATCGATTTCCTGTAGTCCCCGGAACAAATCATCCCAGCGTACGTTTCCCTCACCCAGCATTCCCCGGTCACTTTCAGTCATGTGAATATGGCGAAGCCGGCTGCCAGCCGCAATAACCGGTTCATAAAAACTCGTCTCTTCTATATTCATATGGAAAGTATCCAGATGCAAAGACAAATTCGGTGCGTTTATGCGTTTGATAAAGCGCAAGACTTCCTCCGCAGAGGTACACATATAACTTTCATAGCGATTGATCGGCTCGATACCGATCGTGATTCCAGATCGGGCGGCGTATTCGGCAACTTCTGCCCATACCTCACAAAGCGTCTCTTCTTCCCGTGTTCGCTGTTTGCCGGAAAAGACCCCGATGCCGGAATGTAAGACACCTCCCAAGTAATCAACCTCCAGTTCGCTCGCTTTATCCAGCGCCTCCTTGATCAGACAAGTCGCTTTCTTGGGATAAAAAGGAATATGCGCTTCTTTGGGAAGATTGAGAGAACAAGTCGCCTTCAATCCGTGTTGTTTCAATTGTCGCTTTACGGTTGGAGCATCGAACTCCATGGAAGGAGGCAACAAAATTTCCAGTAAATCAAAACCGGCAGCAGATGCTTGCTGGATAGCGAAAAGACCGGCTTCTGGTGTCCACATAGGTGGTATCCAAGAAAGAATGGAAGTTCCGAAAGTAGGATTCATAATCGTATTGTTTTTATTTCGTTAGGGTTACAAAGTAAGTGTTTTTTTGAAGATTTCATTGCGAAGAAAGTGAAATCCTTCGCAATGAAATATCATAAATGTCATTTAAAAATAAAAGTTGGTACCCGGACAGAAGATAGGGTGGCTGCTGGTATTATCAATTTCAATCTTATTTTCTCTAGCGAGCCAACCGATAGCGGACCATATATCCGCATCTGTTAGAGCGGATTTTGCTCTCAACGCCTCAAAACTCCAATGTTGGCCATCTGAAAGCAAATTCCAGATAGCTCCTGCATTTAATCCGATCGATCCTTTTGTCATGATAAAATCTGTTTTTATGTTTATGGTATATAGTGCTTATATTGTTATAACAGATAATATCCGGTAAAAGTATGTTGCGTTGAGATAAATAATCTAAAAAACAAAAATCTCTTGATGCGTTGAATTTTATTCCTTGAAGTCAGTGAATATGGATTCATCATATACATTGTGTTCCTTTTTATCGTGGAATGGATACCATACTTGGGCAAAGAACGGATTTCCTTTAGCGATCTCGTCGTAATTCCAAGGGAGAGGTAAACATTCCGGGCACCAATGGCCTCCTAATAATACTAATGTGGGAGAGGCCTTAAAACGGTGACCGAATTGGCATTCCCAATCGAGTGGAGTCGATAAATCTCCTTTTGTCATGACCGGTGACAAGCATTTTCCTCCCCTGAATTCCGCGGCTTTACGCATATCCTCGATATCCCATTCCGATTTAGGCTTACTTTCATCATAACCATGATCCAGAAAGACGGGTGTTTCGGAGGGGCGTTCTGTCCGGATCTTATCCCAACCCGGGATTGCTTGCCAATCCTCATACGAGCCAAAATATGCGGATATACGATCTTGGTGTCTGTTCTTGATCCAGTTACGAGTTCCCAGTCCCGGCTTTTTAGCGATGGCTCCCATACCCAGTTTTATGAAGATAGGAGGGACGATCTTTGCTAGGTGGAAATACCAAGGGACTTGGCTGGCCATCCATTTAAAATAATCGTCGCAAGTTTGGTTACTGCGGAAATGCAGATATCCTTCCAATAGATCTGAATCGGTATACCATTGTCCGTGGAAATTACGGATAGCGAACCAGTTCGGTTCGAATATTTTCTCTGGGGCGGGACAGCCAATCGCTTTTAACAATTTACTCTCAAACTCATAATTCGTCAGGCGGAAAGACGGGCCGCTACTAATATTATAGAAACGGTTCCAAAACTCATCCGGCACCTCCTTCTCGCATACATTCGCTAGTAAGCGACCGGAATCCTCGGCGGTAGCCCATTCCAGCACGCCGTCTAGCGGTACGTGGAATGTGATTGGGTCCGAACCCTTGAATAATAATTCGGGGCATAAGATACCGGTTTGGCGAAGGCACGCCCAATGTTTAATACCCGACTCCACGAAAATACGTTCGGCTATTGTCTTTGAGATGGCATAATGATCATAGACACTTATATTGATCGGATCTCCCGTACGTCCCCAATGAACAGGTGCGTTACGGTGGCCGGTTTGCGCCACGGAGCCGATATAGACTACCTTGATCCGGTCTGAGTTCGGTTGTGCTTTTACGGCATCCACGATATATTGGGCGGCGGTCGTGTTTACTTTCAAGGTTTTTTTAGGGAAATAATCCGCTGCCGGGGAAACCATTCCACCTACATGCAATACGTAGTCTGCCCCCATTACTCCATTTAAGACATCTTGATAATTTGTCAAGTCTCCCCAAACGATACGGATCCCTGCCATGGCCTCATATGCGGCTAATTTCTCTTTATTGATTTTGCTTGGGCGAGCCAAAAGTGTTATATTAAAACGATCTAGCCGCTTGGACAACTCGACCAATCCGGCATGCCCCATCGTCCCGGTGGCTCCGGTCAGAAAGACGGTCTTTTTACTTTTCATGATATAATTTAGTGTATAATAAAAGATTTAGGATACTATCGGGTAGCGAAGGTATATAAAAAAAAACTCCCAACCAATAGATTGAGAGCTTTTGTAGTGGATACGAGAATCGAACTCGTATTACATGCGTGAGAGGCATGTGTCCTAACCGTTAGACGAATCCACCATTTAGGTGTCATTGTTTTTGTTTGACGATGCAAAGGTAGATATATTTTTTAATTCTGCAATAGTTGAACCGAGTTTTTTTGAAGAAAAAGTGTGTTTTTTATCAAAATGCCAAGAAAACGGGGAGAATACCACTAAAAGGCGTTAAAAGTAGTTGCGATTTCATTGTTTTTTCATTGTCGGTACTGTTTATTTATTCTACCTTTGCCATCTGTAATTGAACAAAATAGTATTGAACATTACTAATACCAGTTTAATAAACAACTAATATTATGGCAGAACTTAAAGAAAAACTTTTCTCAGAATTCGCTCCTGTGTCTACTGAAGAGTGGATGGCGAAGATAACGGCCGACCTGAAAGGGGTACCGTTTGAGAAAAAGCTTGTTTGGAAGACAGGCGAAGGATTTAATGTAAATCCTTTCTATCGTGCAGAAGACATCGAGGGTTTAAAGACTACAGAGTCTCTTCCCGGTGAATTCCCTTATGTTCGTGGAACGAAGAAAGACAACGATTGGAAGGTACGCCAGAACATTGAAGTTTGCTGCTTCAAGGGTGCTAACGAGAAAGCACTTGACCTTTTGACGAAAGGTGTTACTTCTCTTGGGTTCATCATCAAAGGTGATGAGGTGAACGAGGAGAATATAGCTACTTTATTAGAAGGTATTTGTCCGGCTTCCGTAGAATTGAACTTCAACACTTGCAACTGCAAAGCGGAGAAGTTGATCGGTATCTTGGCTGACTACTTCAAAGGCAAGGGTGTCGACGCAGAGAAGTGCTACGGTTCTGTAAACTATGACGCTTTCAAGAAACCTTTAGTAAAAGGTAAAGAAAACAGTGAGTGGGTAGAAGGTGCCGCAGCTGTGCTCAAAGCTGGACAGGCTTTGCCTAACTACCGTGTATTGGCTGTAAATGCGTTCCTTTTCAACAATGCTGGCGCTTACATTTCTCAGGAATTAGGTTACGCCTTGGCTTGGGGTAACGAATTGATGGCAAAACTTACCGAGGCTGGTTTCACCGCTGACGAGGTTGCCAAGAAAATCAAATTCAATTTTGGTATCAGCTCTAACTACTTCATGGAAATCGCTAAGCTCCGTGCGGCTCGTTGGTTGTGGGCCGAGATCGTAGCCGCTTATAAGCCGGCCTGCGAATGCGCTTGCAAGATGGTTGCTCACGCACAGACTTCAGAGTGGAACATGACGGTTTATGATGCTCACGTAAACTTGCTTCGTTCTCAAACTGAGGCTATGTCTGCCGCTCTTGCCGGCGTAGACTCTATCACGGTTCGCCCGTTTGATAAGATTTACCAGACTCCGGACGATTTCTCTGAGCGTATCGCACGTAACCAACAATTATTATTGAAGGAAGAGTGCCACTTGGATAAGGTCGTTGACCCGTCTGCCGGTTCTTATTATGTAGAGGTATTGACGAATTCCTTGGCTGATGTCGCTTGGAAGTTGTTCTTGGAGGTTGAGGAAAAAGGAGGATTCTCCGTTGCCGTGAACGCAGGTGAGATCCAAAATGCCGTTAACGCTTCGAATGTAGCTCGTAAGAAAGCGGTTGCTACCCGTCGTGAGATATTGTTGGGTTCTAACCAGTATCCTAACTTCACGGAAGTAGCTGCCGATAAGATTCAAGAAAAAGGTTCTTGCTGTTGTGGCGGTGGTCATTGCGGTGAGGCAACGATCCCGGCTCTAGATTTCTCTCGCGGCGCTTCTGAATTCGAGGCTTTGCGTATGACGACAGAGAAGAGTGGCAAGACTCCGAAGGTATTTATGTTGACGATAGGTAACTTGGCGATGCGTTTGGCTCGTTCACAGTTCTCCGCTAACTTCTTCGCTTGTGCCGGATATAAGATAATTGATAACTTAGGCTTCGATACGGTTG
>ENA-OWRC01002353-OWRC01002353.1-human-gut-metagenome-genome-assembly--contig:-NODE-2353-length-14904-cov-16.694323_pt1 | contig 14904 bp, 9 predicted proteins | sample MGYA00248268_ERZ651895 | MGnify/ENA primary metagenome ERZ651895 (study PRJEB26924, sample SAMEA4378242) | human gut metagenome | biome: human gut; feature: human-associated habitat; material: faeces...
GCTGGTGTAGGTTATGGTAACTACGACATCGCTAAGAAAGGTACTTGGGATGTGAAAGGTCAATACTTCAACCAAAAAGCTAATGCACCAATCGTAAGCTCCACTTGGGATCAAGTATATGATTTAACTAACACAAATAACGGTTACAAAGGTTATGTAGCGACAGTTGATTACGCTGTACAAGATAACGTAGGCTTAAGTGCTGGTTATGGTTTCAACTCTAAAGACCAAAGCGGTAAAGACTTATCCGATTTCTATCGTGCAGAACTTAACTACAAATTCTAATTGATAATCAAATAACACTATTATGAAAACCATCTCTTAATAACATATAATAGTATATATAAAGGAGTCCTCCTTGGAGGACTTCTTTTTGTATGTAAAAGTCGTAAAATGCAATATATAGTATGAGTATAAAATGACTCAAACATGAAGATAAATTAATATATAGAAATAATTAACATATATTTAATTAGAAAAACTTAATAATATTGCTGAGAATAAATATCATTATAATAAAAAATGGATAAATTTGTATAAAATTTTGATTTTTTTGAGTTCTGAAAAAATTAGATAAAATCTAACTTTTTCAAGATGTTGAAAAATAAATTTTTTAAAATGAGAATGTAAATGAGAAAAAAGGGTTTACATCAAAATTTCTTCGTGCTAATATCATGGCAACAAGAGGCGGTAAGCAAAACATACTGAAATCTCGATGAAGAATTATGGTGAGGAAACGTGGACACTCCCAAGAGAATTCTAAATCTTGAAATTAGAATGAATTGTGAATCGCAACTTGTGAAAACAATTTTATTCTTATTTTTCAGAAAGAAGGAATTCAACTATGAAAAAACAATTCGCAGCAATCTTTGCAGCAACAGCAGTTTTGGGTGTAACTACTGCATTCGCAGCTAACCCATTCTCCGATGTAACTCCTGATTCTTGGGCATACCAAGCAGTTTCTCAATTAGCAGCTGCTGGTATCGTTAACGGTTATCCAGATGGCACTTTCAAAGGCCAAAACGATATCACTCGTTACGAAATGGCTCAAATGGTAGCTAAAGCTATGGCTAACCAAGACCGCGCTAACGCTGAACAACAAGCTATGATCAACCGTTTGGCTGATGAATTCTCCAACGAATTGAACAACTTGGGCGTTCGTGTAGCTCGTTTGGAAGACCGCGTTGGTAACGTAAAAGTAACTGGCGATATGCGTATTAAATGGGAAGACCAAGAACATGCTTCCTCCGATACTAACGGTCGTGCTCGTATCCAATTCAATGCAAAAGTAAACGATCGCACTGAAGCAGTTGCTCGTATTAAAGGTGCTTACACATTTGGTGAGGCTAATGGTTCCACTGCAGTTTCCATGGACCGTGCATATGTAAACCATAAATTTGGCGAACGCGTATCCGCTAAAGCTGGTCGTTTCGGTCAAACATTTGGTTCTGGCTTAGCATATGACTCCACTTTCGATGGTGCTCAATTCAACGCTGGTAACGATAAAGTTGCTTTCCAAGCTGCTTATGGTTACTTGACTTCTTCCAACGTAAAAACTACAGCTGGTGCTTCTGTAGATAAAGATGCTAATGCTGAAGTAGTATACTTGGGCTTAAACGGTAAAGTAGGTAAACACGCTGATGTAGGCGGTTTCTACGCTCGTTTCAACGATAGCAAAGCTTTAGGTGTTAAAGCTGAAGATGGCGGTAGCGCAAAATATAACGTTTACAAAAACGTATATGGCTTCAATGCTAACACTAACTTCGACAAAGTTTGGGTTGGTGGCGAATGGGTAAAAGCTTCTAACGTTAAAGACTCCACAGCTTGGACTGCAGGCGTTGGTTATGGCAACTACAGCATCGCTAAAAAAGGTTCTTGGGACGTTAAAGGTCAATACTTCAACGCTAAAGAAAATGCACCTGTATTCGATTCCACTTGGAACCACAAATACATCCAAAACGCTAAAGGTTGGATGGCTTCCGTTGACTATGCATTACAACCAAACGTTGGCTTGTCCGCATACTACGGCTTCGACTGGAAAACAGCTGACAGCGCTAAAACTGACAAAGCTGACTTCTACCGTGCAGAACTTAACTACAAATTCTAATTTGATAGTTACAAATATAAAAGGGACTCCTTCGGGAGTCTCTTTTTTTGTACCCCTTATAAATGGTATAATAGATAAATACAGTAATTATATAAGGAGGTCTGCTGATGAATCCTTCTTTTTCACATATTCAGATGGTGGCTATCGATTGTGATGAAACATTGCTGCGTAGTGATAATACGGTGTCAGAGTATACTAAGGATGTATTGCATCAATTGCAAGAGAAAGGCATTCGTATCACTATTGCAACGGGACGCATGTACCAAACAGCAAAGCCTGTTGGCATGTCATTGCAGCTTGGTAATGTGCCGATGATATTATTTTCTGGAGGTCTTATCCAAGAATTAGAATCAGGTCGTAAGCTATTTGAACGGACGGTGCCACTAGGCACGGTACAGCGTATTTGGAAATTGACTAGTCAATATGGTTGGCATATTCAATCCTATGTAGATGATCACCTCTTGTGTCATCATCGGGATTGGCAATCTGATCTATATGAACGTCAAACGGGGGCTAAAGCTGAATTTTTAGGCGATTCGTTGTATGAACTTTCACAAGAGCCGAATAAATTAATTGCTATAGATACTGTTAAAAACATAGATTCTATCATTGATACATTGACGCCCATTGTAGGCGATACGGCTACGTTAGTGCGGAGCCAAAAGGATTTTTTAGAAATCATTGCACCTCATGTATCCAAGGGCGATGCGTTATATCAGTTAGCACAGCAATATGGAATTGGCCTAGAGCATATCGTTTCCTTTGGCAATGCAGAGAATGATATATCTATGTTATCTAAAACGGGGTACTCAGTAGCCGTTGAAAATGCTGTGAATCATGTGAAATCTGTAGCCTGTGAGGTATGTGGACATCATAATGAAGACGGCGTAGCTCATTGGATTGAAGAACATTTATTATAATGGAGTAAGGTATGGAAGCATTTCGTTTATTAATCGTAACTGGCATGTCTGGTGCTGGAAAAACACAGGTGTTACAGGCGTTAGAAGATATGGGCTATCTTTGTGTAGACAATATTCCGCCTGTATTAATTCCGAAACTGAGTGAGATTTGTCGTCAAGGTGGGGTCCGCACTAATCGCGTGGCCCTCGTCGTGGATATTCGGGGCGGTGAATTCTTTGAAGCTTTATCTGCTTCGTTAGAGACCTTGAAAGAGATGAAGGTAGATTATGAAATCGTGTTCATGGATGCTAGCGATGAAACGTTGATTCGTCGATATAAAGAATCTCGCCGTAGTCATCCACTCGCACCAAGCGGTCGCATTACAACAGGCCTAAGAAAAGAACGTCAAATTCTAGATTCTGTGCGCCATAAAGCAGATTATATTATCGATACAACGGATATGAAAACCGCATCCTTAAAGGAATACTTGAAAAAACGCTTTACTCAAGTGGCGGATAAACACGGCATGTCGGTAACTGTTGTCAGCTTTGGTTTTAAATACGGCTTGCCATTGGATGCAGATATGATCTGGGATGTTCGTTTCTTGCCAAATCCGTTCTATATTCCAGAATACCGTCATAAAACGGGGCGTGTACAGGTTGTTAACGACTATATCCACTCCTTTGACGTAACGGATGAATTTAAAACACATTATTTTAATACCATGGATTTTCTTGTGCCTAATTATGAGAAGGAAGGCAAAGCTCAATTTATTGTAGCCGTTGGCTGTACAGGCGGTATGCACCGCTCTGTTGCCATGGCAGAGGCTTTGTATGCTCATTTATTAGAAAAAGGTTATCGTGTCACGGTGGAACATCGGGATATGATGAAGAATAATGTGGAAGAAGATTTTAATCCACATCAAGCAGATCTAGGGGATTAAAAGGGGATTATATGTTACGAAAACGTTGGTTCCGGTGGTTAATTCCGGGCCTTAATATAAAACGTTGGCTTGCTCTCTATAGCTTGGGGGTAGGCTTATTAATCATAGGCATTTCACTATTATTTAACTATCAATGGTTATCGTATATAGAGGATATTGTTCTTGCCTATTCCTATTCCTTAACGGGATATTATAATTATAATGTATTGATTTTAGTGGGCGCAGTTCTTATTGGTATATCGGCTATTTTAATTTTAGTTGGTACGAGCAAGGTTATTAAAACCATTATCCGTGCTGTTTTACCAGATCCATCTAGCAAGGTATCAGATATTATCTTTCAAAATATCCGACTTGATAAAGGCCCTAAAATCGTCGTTATTGGTGGTGGTACGGGCTTATCCAATTTATTGCGCGGTTTGAAAGCTCACACATCTAATTTATCGGCTATCGTTACGGTAGCCGATGATGGCGGTTCTTCTGGTCGCTTGCGAGAAGATTTTAAAATGATTGCACCTGGCGATTTACGCAACTGTCTTATAGCTCTTGCAGAACAAGAAGGGGTTATGGAAAATCTTTTCCGCTATCGTTTTGAAGGGAACAATGAGCTCTCTGGTCATAGCTTCGGGAATCTCTTTATTACGGCGTTGGCACAGGTTTATGATGGCGATATAGAGGAGGCCCTCGAAGCGGCTAGTAAATTATTGCGTGTCCGCGGTCGTGTCATTCCGTCGTCTACAGAATTTATTCAACTCAGTGCTGAACTCATTGATGGCACAATTGTGGATGGTGAAAGTAATATTCCACACGCAGGAAAGAAGATTAAACGCGTATTTAGTAGTCCTGAACATCCAAAACCAGAAGGCGCTGCATTGCGCGCCATTGATGAAGCGGATGTTATCATATTAGGGCCTGGTAGTCTCTATACGAGTATTATTCCTAATTTATTGACTGACAAAATCGCGGACCATGTGCGCGCTAGTAAGGCCAATAAAATTTATATTGCCAATGTAATGACACAACCTGGTGAAACGTCAGGCTACACATTGGCTGATCACGTACAAGCTATCATCGACCATAGTGGGGTAGGCATCATCGATACGGTTCTAGCCAATGATGGACCTTTGCCAATTCAAATGGTAGAACAGTATAGCGCAGTTGGTTCAGAACCTGTGGCAATCGATTCTAAACGTTTACAAGATATGGGGATTCGCACAGTTAGAGCAACGCTCATTAGTCAAGAAAAACCTGCTATTCATGATCCAGAACGTTTAGGTAAGGTCCTTATGGATATCATATATGCTATGAAATCAGATATGGAACCACGGGTATTAGAATATTATTTACGCCGTGCTGATCATTAGAAAGGAAAACCTATGTCTTTTGCAGAAGATGTAAAAAATGAATTATGTGCCTATGAGCCTGAAACGGATACCGATGTGGCCATGAAAATTGAAGCATCCTGCTTATTGCGCATGGGTGGTTCCTTATTGCTTGGTATGAAGGGTGCTATCGGTATACGACTAGCCACTGCTAATAATGCGGTGGCTAGACGTTTGCTAGGCATACTTAAAAAACAATACGAATTGCCGACCCATGTTATGGTGCGCCAAGGTTTAAATTTGCGGAAAAAGAATATGTATACACTAACGGTGGATCCATCTCAAGAGGGACGTCAAGCCTTAGAAGATTTGGCGTTGTGGCCTGTTACCGAGCAGTTGCCGCGGAAGTGGTTACACTCAATGGAGGCGCGACGCGCCTTCTTGCGCGGCGCTTTTTTAGGGGGCGGATCCGTTAATAAACCACAAAGTGATTACCATCTTGAGTTTATGACGGGCAACGAAGCTTTTGCACGAGAAATTGTATATGTATTGAAATTATTTCACATTCATGCAGGTCTGACAGAGCGTAAAGAAGAATATGTGGTATATCTTAAAGAAGGCGATGCGGTAACAAATTGTTTACAGGTCATGGGTGCTCAATCGGCATTGATGGAATTTGAAAATGTACGCATCATGAAGACTGTTCGCAATCAGATCAATCGACAGGTAAATTGTGAGACTGCAAACTTACAAAAAACCGTAGATGCAGCGGTACGTCAAGTGAAAGCCATCCGTATATTGGATGAGCATATAGGTATTGATGCATTGCCGGATAAATTGAAAATTGTAGCTAGATTGCGCTGGAATAATCCGGAAGCAAGTTTAAAAGAATTAGAAGAAATGATGAATGGTACCTTATCTAAATCAGGTATTGGACATCGTTTGAAAAAGTTAGAAGCATTAGCCCTTACATATGATCCTATGGGGCTGGAAGAGGTTTAATATTATGTTATTTAAGAAAACATATAAGCTAGCGACGATGTTAGCAGTTATGGGTGCATTAACAGGTCATGCAGCAAGCGATATTGATTTGAACTCCATAGGATATTTTTCGTTTACTCCATTACCAGCGGAATTACAAGCGCAGAAGGATACATTGCTATTATCCGATAGTCCTGAATATGTAGGTCCCGTAGGCGGCGTTTTAAGTGCTGGTAGCATTAATGGGAAAGGGCGTATCTACTTTTACCATGTAAATGAAATGGCTGAACCTCATAAGATTGCCATTATCTTAGAGAATACCGGTAATGAACCAAATGGCATTGCTGTATTCCGTGAACTAAAATCCATCGCCACATCAGATTATTTTGCGGCGGGCCGCGATTTATCACGAAAGGAATTAGAGCAACCATTGACGGATAAACCATTGTATTCCTTTGTGATGCCTCCCAAAAGTCGTCAACTCGTATTTACCGATTTAGAACATTCCCCAATACCTAAAGATGCTTTGTTTACAGGCATCGTAGATTTGCAAACAAGTGCTCCTGTATTTGCACGGGTTATGATGATTCCTATGAATCTGAACTCTATTGAGTCCTCGTATTGGGTGAATAATTTGCCTATAGACCATGTGCGGTTGCGTGGTACTTTCACCGGTGCTGAGCGCGAAATGGCAGTAACAAAAGAATATAACACCACGTTAGGTGGCGCCTATGTGGAACTGGGCAATGATAGAGAAGACCGTTTTGTAGAGGGCGTGGATGAGCTCGATAATAAAGCCTATGTTAAGGACGCAGGGAACTATGGTATTTCTTATACCGTTAAAATTCCTACAAGCGGCGAGGATCCTTTCCGCCTCTATTTTAATCCATTAGGCGGCGGTTATTCGGGTTCTTTTACTGTGAAAGCACAACGTCGTTGGCAGAAGGCTCCTAGTGAAAGCATGACCTATCACATCGGTGGTGACGACGGACTGATGGCATTAGGTCATAATACTGTATTAGATTCTCGATACATGGGGAACTATTACGGTGGTGATACGTTGACCATCGATTTCATGCCGGCTGGTGCTTCGAATTTACCAGTTCGTTTTTTACTGATACCAGAAGCGTTAGCAAACCCTCAATATGCGCGCGTATTGGCCACTAATGAAGCTGGTCAGCGTGCATTAGAAGCAGAGGCACAAAAAGAAGCAGCCGAAGCAGCTAAGAAGGTGGCTATTGAAGAAAAATATGTAGCAGCGAAAATGCAAAAAGAAGAACAAGCTCATCAATTAGCAGAGGCAGCTAAATTAGCGGCTGAAAAGGCAGCTGCTGCTCATAAAGCAGCTCAAGATAGACAGGCTGAATTAGATAAACGAGATGCAGAGGAACAAGCTAAACTTAAGGCAAAAGCCGATGCAGCTGCTGAACGAGCACGTGCTAAGGCGGAAGCTGATCGACAATTGGCTGAACAAAAAGCTAAGGCTGATGCCCAAAAAGCGGAAGCAGCACGCATTGCAGCAGAGCAAAAGGCGAAAGATGATGCGGCTAAGGCTGAAGCGGCTCGTATTGCAGCCGAACAAAAAGCCAAGGCTGATGCTCAAAAAGCAGAGGTAGCACGTGTCGCAGCCGAACAAGCAGCTCGTGAAAAAGCGGAACGTGAGCAAGCTGCTCGAGAAGCAGCCGAGCAAAAAGCTCGTGAATATGCAGCAAAATTAGAAGCACAACGGTTAGAAGCTCAGCGTAAGGCTGAAGAAGAACGCATTTTGGCTGAACAACGAGCTGAGGCTGCACGCATAGAAGCAGAACGTAAAGCGGCAGAACAAGCGGCTAAAAACGAAGCAGAACGCCAAGAAGCGGCTAGAAAAGCAGAAGAAGCTCGCTTGGCGGCAATTGCGGAAGCCGCTCGTCAAGCTGAGGAAGCTCGCATCCGCGAAGAAAACCGCGCTGCAGAAGCGGAACGTAAAGCAGAGCGTGAACGGATTGCGAAGGAACAAGCAGAAGCGGCTAGAAAAGCTGAAGAAGCTCGTCAATTGGCAGAAAAACGGTACCGTGAATACGAAATTGCTCAAGAACAAGCCAAAGAGGCACGCCGTCGTGCTGATATTCAACGGGAAGCTCAGAAAAAAGCAGCTCAACGGGCTGAAGAAATCCGCTTAGCTGCACAACGACAAATTATCGCTAAGCGAAACGCAGAAATTGCACGTCAAAAATTAGCCGAAGAACGTGAAGCAGCGCGTATTGCAGCACAAGGTGGTAAACGTCGTAGCTTTGCCGAGTTAGATGATGTTAATACATCTGCCGATCAAGATGAAGATACTACACAAAATGCGGTATCTATTGATCAGTTGACAAGAAAACAACAGTAAACGAATCGGTGAATTTACATATTAAATCGGATGCCTGTTGAGGCATCCGATTTGTGTTTCTTCATGGGAATTACATTGACTTTCACAGGTAATTTCAGTACAATGAATAGAGATAAGTGCAATATACAGTACGAGATACTGTAGCATTACAAAATCCCTTTTAAATTGGTCCAGAGAGGCTAAAAAAGGACATATAGTTGAAGCGCCCTCAAGGGCTTCTTTGTGCAAACTATTCGACCTTTTGCCCTGGGGCAAGAGGTCTTTTTTGTTATACGGTTAGGAGGCAATCATGGGACAAGTGAGCTTGCATGGCAAACATTTGTTAGGGTTACAACATGCTACACCTGAAGAGATTAAATTGATTCTAGATGTAGCGAAAAAGATGAAGAAGGTTGTTTTGTCTGATGACAAAAAAATTCCTTACTTGAAAGGTAAGGCGATTATCAATCTATTCATGGAACCTAGTACACGTACGCGTAGTTCTTTTGAACTAGCAGGTAAATATTTAGGGGCAGATGTAATCAATATTACACCAAGTGGTTCCTCTATGGGTAAGGGTGAGAGCTTCCGCGATACATTATTAACATTGTCCTATATGGGGACGGATGCCATCGTAATGCGCAGTAGTGCAGAAGGGGCTCCTCTCTATGCAACAAAAGCCGTTGATCCTATCATTATCAATGCTGGCGATGGTGCCCATGAACATCCAACACAAGCATTGCTCGATATGTTCTCCATCATTGAACGCAAAGGTTCATTAGAAGGTAAAAAAGTCGTTATCGTAGGCGATATTATGCATAGCCGTGTAGCTCGCTCCGATGTTTACGGTCTTACTAAAATGGGGGCTGATGTTCATTTAGCAGGTCCTCGTACTATGCTCTATCCTGAGCTTGAAAAAATGGGTGTTACCATTCATCACGATGTGCGTGAAGCTGTAAAAGATGCAGACGTTGTCAATGTACTTCGTATTCAATTAGAACGCATTCACTCCGCTCTATATCCAACAAATCGCGAATATGCGCGTATCTTTGGTATCAATAAAGATGTATTAAGCCTAGCAAAAGATGATGTTATGGTAATGCATCCAGGCCCAATGAACCGTGGCCTTGAAATTTCCCCAGATGTAGCCTACTGGGATCAATCCGTAATTCAAGAACAAGTACGCAATGGTGTATCCGTTCGTATGGCAGTATTGTACTTAACAATTCATGGAGGTGACGGTAGTGAGCTTGCTTATTAAAAATGGTACGGTAGTCAATCCGGCAAAACAACAACATGAAGTAGCAGACGTTCTCGTGAAAGATGGTAAAATTGCAGCCATCGGTCAAAATTTAAGTGCAGATGGTGCTGAAGTATATGATGCAACAGGACTTATTGTAGCACCGGGTCTTATCGATATTCATACACATTTGCGCGAACCAGGCCAAGAAGCAAAAGAAGATTTCCATTCTGGTACACAAGCGGCAGCTGCTGGTGGTTTTACACGCGTCGTGACCATGGCGAATACAACACCAGTAGTAGACAATGCGGCTCTTGTACGAGGTTTGAAAAAACAAGCTGAACTTACTGGTGTCGTAAAAGTAGAATTCATCGGTGCTGTATCTAAGAACCTTGAAGGTAAAGAACTTGCTGAATTAGGTGATATGGCTGAGGCTGGTGTTGTAGCGTATTCTGATGATGGACACTATGTAGAAAGTGCTGCTTTCATGCGTCGTGCGTTGGAATATTCATCCATGTTCAATAAAATGGTTATCGACCATGCAGAAGATATTAGCTTGACTAAAAATGGTCATATGCATGAAGGTTTCGTATCTTATGAAATGGGCGTTATCGGTCGTCCTGCAGTAGCTGAAGATTTGGCGGTAGCTCGCGATATTTTACTAGCGGAAATGACAGGTGGTCATATCCATATCGCTCACGTAAGTAGTAAAAATACGGTGGATATGGTACGCCGTGCAAAGGCTAAAGGGGTTAATGTAACTTGTGAGGTAACAAGCCAACATCTATCCTTTACTGATGAATATTTGCGCGAATATAATCCGGCTTTCAAAATGGCGCCGCCAATTCGTTCTGAAGATCATCGTCAAGCATTGCTAGAAGGTTTAAAAGATGGCACCATTGATGCGATTATCACCGACCATGCACCACATGCATTCGAAGAAAAAGACCACGAATTCTGCTGCGCTCCAAATGGTTTTAGCGGGCTTGAAACATCCTTGGCTGGTGTTATTACTAATGCCTATGGTCCAGATAAACTTAGCATCGACCAAGTGGTGTACTACATGAGTACACGTCCAGCTGAGTTGATGCATCTAGATGCAGGTGTTTTAGAAGTTGGCAAACCAGCGGATATTACAGTATTCTCTACTACAGAACAATGGACTGTAGATCGAAATAAATTCTATACAAAAGGTAAAGTCAGCCCATTTGATGGCATGATTGTTACTGGTAAAGCAAAACTTACCGTTGTAGACGGTAACATCGTTATGAAGGAGGGCGTGGTCCTATAATGAAAGGCAAATTAGTTCTGGAAGATGGTTCCGTATTTGAAGGTTCCCTATTAGGCGGCGCTCCTACAGTGGGCGAGGTTGTGTTTAATACAGGCATGACTGGTTATCAAGAAATTTTGACTGACCCATCCTATGCGGATCAAATTATTACATTAACATATCCACTCGTTGGTAACTATGGTACATTAAATGCTATTACACAAGGTCCTAAACCATACTGTAAAGGCTTTATCGTAGGTGAACTATGTGATTTCCCATCCAATTGGCAAAATGAAGGTTTGTTCAGCGAATATTTACGTTTGCATGGCATTCCTTGCCTCTATGATGTAGATACGCGTGCTATTACTCGTACTATTCGTAACCATGGTGTTATGAAAGGCGTACTTGTGCGTGCTGATTATCCGATGGAAGATATTCAAAAATTATTTAAACAAGATTTGCCTACAGACCAAGTTATGCGCGTCACTACAAAATGGCAAGGTATGCGTGGCGATAAAAATGCAGAATTCCATGTGGCTGTAATGGATTATGGTGTAAAAGAAAATATTCTTCGATCCTTAGAGCTTGCTGGTTGCCGTTTAACTGTATTCCCAGCAGATTCTAAAGCAGAAGATGTACTCGCTGTTAATCCTGATGGCATTTTCTTGTCCAATGGACCTGGAGATCCTCAAGATCTAGGTTATGCAGTAGAAGAAGTGAAGAAAATGTTTGGTAAGAAACCAATCTTTGGTATCTGCATGGGGCACCAAGTATTGGCACAAGCATACGGCGGCACTACATTTAAACTTAAATTTGGTCACCGTGGTTCTAACCACCCTGTACAAGATCTTCGTACAGGCCGTGTATATATTACATCTCAAAATCATGGCTTTGCTGTAGATGATTCTTCTTTGCCTGATTATATTGAAATCACACATCGCAGTGTGAACGATGGTACTGTAGAAGGTATGCGTCACAAAGAATTGCCAATCTTCTCCGTACAATACCATCCAGAAGCGTCCCCTGGACCTACTGATAACCTATATTTGTTTGATGAATTTGAAGATATGATGAGAAAGGGAAAATAATATGACCACAGAAGCAAAAAAAGTACTCGTAATTGGTTCTGGTCCAATTATTATCGGCCAAGCAGCAGAATTTGACTATGCTGGTACACAAGCGTGCCGTTCCCTTCGTGAAGAAGGCTATAAGGTAGTATTGGTTAATTCTAACCCTGCAACAATCATGACAGATACAGATATTGCAGACCGTGTATATGTAGAACCTATTAGCCTTGAGTTCGTAACAGAAGTTATTAAAAAAGAACGCCCTTGGGGCTTATTGGCCACATTGGGTGGCCAAGTAGGTCTAAATATGGCCGTTCAATTATCAGAAGCTGGCGTACTCGAAGAGTATGGCGTTAAATTACTTGGTACGACATTAGAAGCTATTAAACATGCAGAAGACCGCGAATTGTTCAAGGAAGCGATGAAGGAAATCAATCAACCAGTTCCTGAATCCGACATCTTCAATGACCTTGAAGAAGCTGTAGCCTTTGCAAATCGTATCGGCTATCCTATCATCATCCGCCCTGCTTATACATTGGGCGGTACTGGTGGCGGTATTGCGCATAACGAAGATGAAATGTATGAAATCACACGCCGTGGTTTGAAACTTTCACCAATTCACCAAATCTTGGCGGAACGTTCCGTTGCAGGTTGGAAAGAAATTGAATACGAAGTTATGCGCGATAGTGCAGATAACTGTATCATCGTATGTAACATGGAAAATATCGACCCTGTAGGTGTACATACAGGTGATTCCATCGTTGTGGCACCAAGCCAAACATTGAACGATATTCAATACCAAATGCTTCGTACCGCATCTGTTGACATCATTCGCTATTTAAAAATCGAAGGTGGTTGTAACGTACAATACGCTTTGAATCCAGATAGTAACGAATATATCGTTATCGAAGTAAACCCTCGCGTATCCCGTTCCTCTGCATTGGCATCTAAAGCAACTGGTTATCCAATCGCTAAGGTAGCTGCAAAAATTGCAGTAGGCATGACATTGGATCAAATTACCAATGCTGTAACAGGTGAAACAAAAGCGTGCTTCGAACCAACACTTGACTATGTGGTAACTAAATTCCCTCGTTGGCCATTTGAAAAATTCAATTTGGCAGACCGCACATTGGGCACTCAAATGAAGGCTACAGGCGAAGTTATGGCTATTGACCGTACCTTGGAAGGTTCTTTATTGAAAGCTATCCGCTCCTTGGAAATCGGTTTAGACCATATTGAGCTTAAGAAAATTGCTCATGAGTCCATGGAACAATTGATTGAACGTTTACATTTAGTAGATGATGAACGTATCTACGTTGTGGCTGAAGCACTTCGCAAGGGAATTAGTGTAGAAAAAATCCACTACATTACTAAAATCGATACATTCTTCATTGAAAAAATCAAGAATATCGTCAATGTAGAAAAAACGTTAACTGAACATGGTTTGACTCAAGATGTATTGCGCCTAGCTAAACGATATTCTTTCCCTGATACCGTTATTGCACGCTATGCGAATACAACAGCAGAAGACGTAAAGGCGAAACGCAAAGAATGGAATATTCTTCCAACCTATAAATATGTAGATACATGTGCTGCAGAATTCGAATCTAAAACACCATACTACTATAGTGCTTATGCACAAGAAGACGAAGTTAAACCACTAGGTGAAAAATCCGTTGTAGTACTTGGTTCCGGTCCAATTCGTATCGGTCAAGGTGTAGAGTTTGACTACTGCTCTGTGCATTCCTCTTGGGCACTTCGCAAAGCGGGTTACCAATCCATTATGATCAATAATAACCCAGAAACAGTGTCTACAGACTTCGATATTTCAGATTCCTTGTACTTCGAACCATTAACAGTGGACGATGTAATGGAAATCATTGATAAAGAACAACCAGCTGGCGTTATTGCTCAATTTGGTGGTCAAACAGCTATTAACTTGGCGGGCCCATTGGCTAAACGCGGTGTAAAAATTCTCGGTACATCCGTAGATAGCATCGACATGGCGGAAGACCGTGAACGTTTTGATGAATTATTGGCAAAACTTGGTATTCCTCGTCCAGTAGGTGCTCTTGTAACTTCTGATGAAGAAGCACAAGAAGCAGCTAAGAACTTAAAATATCCATTGATCGTTCGTCCTTCTTATGTATTGGGTGGTCGTGCTATGGAAATCGTATACAACGATAAAGAACTCGATGTATACATGAAGGAAGCCGTAGTAGCATCCAAAGAACATCCGGTTCTTATCGACCGTTACATGGTTGGTATGGAAGTAGAGGTTGATGCTATTTCTGACGGTACCGACGTATGTATCCCTGGCATCATGGAACAAATCGAACGCGCCGGTGTTCACTCTGGTGACTCCATGGCGGTTTATCCAGCACAACATTTGAGCCAAGAAATTATCGATCAAATCGTAGACTATACACGTCGTATCGCAATTGGCCTTAATGTTAAGGGTGTTCTTAATATTCAATACATCGTGGCTGATGGCGAACTTAATGTAATTGAAGTTAACCCTCGTTCTAGCCGCACTGTACCATTTATTTCTAAGGTTACAGGTATTAATATGGTAGAATGTGCAACTCGAATTGCTCTTGGTGAAAGTTTAAAAGATTTGGGCTTACCTTTAGGACTTGTACCTAATAAACCATATGTGGCTGTAAAAGCACCAGTATTCTCCTTCTCTAAAATGGGTCTTGTAGAAATCGCTCTTGGACCTGAAATGAA
>ENA-OWRC01002364-OWRC01002364.1-human-gut-metagenome-genome-assembly--contig:-NODE-2364-length-14846-cov-3.513150_pt1 | contig 14846 bp, 12 predicted proteins | sample MGYA00248268_ERZ651895 | MGnify/ENA primary metagenome ERZ651895 (study PRJEB26924, sample SAMEA4378242) | human gut metagenome | biome: human gut; feature: human-associated habitat; material: faeces...
AAAAACGCTCCGCGCGGATCGCACTGCGGCGGAATGGTAGAATGTCGCTTACGCGACCCGCCGCAGGCGGAGAATCCTGTAGAGCAGGATTCTTTTTCATCGCTCTTCCTCTCAGGCGTAGATTTTGCTTTTATCGATTTTTCTTGCAATTTCTTCCAATTTGTCTTATGATAAAAAACGTGCGTTTTTATAAAAATTTAATGATTTATATTCTTTTTTTATCATTCGAATAAATCTTCTAAAATCGTACATCTCTATCGTTTCTTATTTTACTCAAAGGAAGGAACTTTCCACATGGAAAAATTAAAACCGAAGCTGTTTTCTGTCATGAAAACCTACACCCGTGAGCAGTTTGTCAAAGATGTGGTTGCCGGCATTATCGTTGCAATCATCGCTCTTCCGTTGTCCATCGCCCTCGCCCTTGCCTCCGGCGTCACACCGGAAAAAGGCATCTACACTGCGATCACAGCAGGCTTTGTCATCTCTTTTCTGGGCGGAAGCCGCGTCCAGATCGCAGGTCCGACTGCAGCATTTGCAACGATCGTCGCCGGAATTGTTGCAAAAAACGGCATGGACGGACTGATTATCGCTACTCTGCTGGCAGGCGTGATTCTGATCCTGATGGGTCTGCTGCGCCTCGGCAACCTCATTAAGTTTATTCCATATACGATCACAACCGGCTTTACCTCCGGTATCGCTGTAACGATTTTTATCGGTCAGATCAAGGATTTTCTCGGTCTGAGCATCGTTACCGATGAACCGCTGATTGAAACGATGGATAAATTAAAGGCTGTTTTCGTCTTTATCGGCACGCTGAACGTACAAGCGCTGCTTGTTGGCGTTCTCAGCCTCGCCATCCTGATTTTCTGGCCGATGCTTCCCGGCTTTTTAAAACGGATTCCCGCTTCCCTGATCGCCGTAATTGCTGGCAGTGCTGCGGTAGCTGGTCTGCATCTGAACGTCAATACGATAGGGGATCTGTATGAAATTTCTAATAAGCTGCCGGCGATTTCGCTTCCGGCGTTCTCCCTGACAACCGTTCAGAACGTCCTGCCAGACGCCTTTACGATCGCGATTTTAGCAGCAATCGAGTCCCTGCTCTCCTGTGTCGTTGCGGACAGCATGGTAAACAGCCGTCACCGCTCCAATATGGAACTGATCGCACAGGGTGCCGGAAACATCACCTCCGCGCTGTTCGGCGGCATCCCCGCCACCGGAGCCATCGCCAGAACCGCCGCAAACATCAAAAACGGCGGACGCACTCCGATCGCCGGAATGGTGCATTCTGTTGTCCTTCTGCTGATCCTGGTTGTCCTGATGCCCTACGCTGCCCTGATTCCTATGCCGGTTATCGCAGCGATCCTGTTTATGGTTGCCTATAATATGTGTGATATCAAAACCTTTGTCAACCTCTGCAAAACCTCTCCGAAGAGTGATATTATCGTTTTGGTCAGCACCTTTGTTCTGACGGTCGTATTCGATCTTGTCGTTGCCATCGAGGTCGGCATCCTGCTCGCTGCGATTCTGTTTATGAAACGTATGAGCGATGTTACAGAAGTAGAAGGCTGGAAATATGTCGATGAGGACGACGATGCGGACAGCCTTGCCCTGCGCGTTGTACCCGATCACATTACAGTTTATGAAATCAGTGGTCCCCTCTTTTTCGGCGCTGCGGATAAGATTCTGAAAATCACCCTCGACGAAAAGCGCCGCTGTCTCGTCCTTCGTATGAGAAGTGTCAGCGCCATCGACGCGACCGCCATGCATAACCTCGAGAAGCTCTACGAGGACTGTCAGAAAAAGGGCATTCAGCTGATTTTCTCCCATGTCAACGAACAACCCTGGCGTGTCATGGAAAAAAACGGCTTTATCGAAAAAGTCGGTGCCGACAACTTCTGTGCTCATATTGATGACGCCCTAAAGCGCGCCGAGCAGCTGTAGCTTGTGCAAAAGCAGCGCATCACTGTTCTGATAAAAATCGCATTTTGAATACATCCGCCGCAGAGTTCTGACTTTTGCGGCGGATTTTTATAAAAATTTAATTTTTCTCTTGAAAAATATCACATTTGCGTATATCATATTGCCCATAGGCAATTTTCGAAATGAAGTTTGCAGGAAAAGACATTTTGTCTACCGAAGGAGTAAAACTCTCAGGTGCTGTAGTTTGCAGCGCAACTGTAAATGGATCGACTCTCTGGAGACACCCGGATCAGCCGGGGGCCGAAGGTGCAACATACGAATTTCTCGTATGAATCTCTCAGGTAAAAGGACAGAGAAGATATTACGCAAGTATTCTGTATCTTCCTGAGACTGACGCAAAAAGGATTTCTTTTTGGTGCAGTCTCCTTTTATTCCCTGTATGGAATATTCGTAAATCTTATATTCTATTATGCCTTAAACGATATCTGTCTGCGCAGCGGATATTTCGTTCTTCGGCGAATAAACCTGTCCGGCACACCGCCCGTTTCTATTTTCACGAGTGATTCCAATCCCTTCTTTCATTTCGAAACGCTTTCCTTACGCATAGCGTAGCATGGCATCAGAAAGGCATCTGCTGCCAAAAATCTGTTGCAGCAAAGAATAAGAAAGGGATCGAATACCATGTGGAATTCTATCAATCAAGCTCTGAATATGATCGACAACTTTGTCTGGGGTGTACCGTTAATGGTACTGATTATCGCCGGCGGACTGCTTTTGACCATCCGCCTCGGTCTGCTCCAGATTCGTAAACTTCCCCTTGCACTGAAATGGATGCTTCAAAATGAGGAAGGCGGAAAAGGTGAAATTTCCAGCTTCTCCGCACTCTGTACCGCACTGAGTGCAACAATCGGTACCGGAAATATCGTCGGTGTCGCAACGGCGGTTTGTGCAGGCGGTCCCGGCGCCCTGTTCTGGATGGTTGTAGCAGCGTTTCTCGGCATGGCAACCAAATACTCCGAAGGTCTGCTGGCAGTCAAATACCGTACCGTTGCTGAAGACGGACACAGCCTCGGCGGTCCCTTCTACTATATTGAACTGGGCATGGGCAAAAATTTCAAATGGCTCGCAAAGATTTTCGCCTTCTTCGGTGTCTGTGTCGGACTATTCGGCATTGGTACCTTCAGCCAGGTCAATGGTATTTCCAGTGCAGTACATGGTTTCTTTGATCCAAACGATGCCTTTACTGTAAAAATTCTGCCGTTCCTTGGCGAATATTCCTGGTCCGTTGTCATTGCTTCCCTGATTCTCTCCTTCTGCGTCGCAGCAGTTTTGATCGGCGGCGTCAAGAGAATCGCAAGCGTCAGCCAGATCATCGTTCCCTTCATGGCGGTCATCTATTTTGTATTCGCAGTGATCCTGATCTGCTGCAACATCACCAAAGTGCCTGCAGCGTTTGCAACCATCGTAACCGCAGCGTTTTCTCCAAAAGCGATTACCGGCGGTGCAGTCGGCAGCATGCTCATCGCAATGCAGAAGGGTGTTGCCCGCGGTATCTTCTCCAATGAAGCCGGCCTGGGAAGTGCGCCCATCGCAGCGGCTGCCGCCCAGACGAACTCCCCTGTCCGTCAGGGTCTTGTCAGCATGACCGGTACGTTTATTGACACGATCATCATCTGTACCCTAACCGGTCTTTCCATTGTTCTGACCGGTGCATGGCAGGTAGAAGGTCTGGAAGGTGTTCAGGTTACAACCTATGCATTCCAGCATGGTCTTCCGTTTCCTGCACAGTTTTCTTCCTTTATTCTGATGCTCTGCCTTGTATTCTTCGCCTTTACGACAATCCTTGGCTGGGATTACTACAGTGAACGCTGCCTGGAATATTTAAGCAGCGGCAACATGAAGCACGTTAAAATCTTCCGGTGGATCTACATTCTGGCTGTCTTTATCGGACCTTACATGACGGTGAGCGCTGTCTGGACCATCGCTGATATCTTCAACGGTCTGATGGCTATCCCGAACATGATCGCGTTGTTCGCATTGAGCGGTGTCATTGTAAAAGAAACCAGAGCATTTTTCCAGCATGCAAAAGAGGAGGCACTCGCAGAGCACCGTTCTTTTGAAGAGGTTTGTGAGGAGAATTTAAACGAAGAAGAAGCGCCCGCAAACTAAAACTATTTCCTATGAAATAAAAAACTGCCGCACCCGGATGATCTCTCATCTGATGTGCGGCAGTTTTTCTATCAGCAGAATGTACGCAAAGCACATTCTGCCGTATACGTCTTGCGGCGCTCTTTATTCATAACAATAGAATGCTCGCAGAGCGTGCGTTCTATTGTTGATTTTTGAAGTCGGGAGAATTATTCGCCCTTCTCCAGAGCCAGAGTCTTGGTTGTGATATCACAAACCTCTGCAGGTCCGTAGTACTGGATTGCACCCGGATATACATAGCAGGTGTTCTCAGACCACTCTTCTCTGTGTGCCTCGAAGTATTTGAAGGGCTTGCCATCCAGCTCAACCAGAGCCTTACGGATAACAGGCTTGTCTTCGCCATGTCTTCTCTCCATGTTCATCATCTTGGTGATGGGCATACCGCCTGCAACCCACTCAGCTGCCGGTTTGGACAGGTTGGAAACCTTGGAAAGGTAACCATTGTAACCATACTGGATCAGCATGAATGCATTGTAACCTAAGGAGTAGCAGTAATCGGAATCGAAGTTGGAAGGGAATGCACATCTTCCTTCGTAACCGAAGAAATGATGCAGTGCATTGAACTTACCGTTGTATGTGCCTGCAGCCTTTCTCTCAGCCAGCTTGTCAGCTACCAGAGCGGAGAACAGCTTCTCGGACTCGATCAGGGAAACCTGTACGTTGCCGTGAGGATCTCTCTCCAGGAACAGCTGCTGCTGAATGCCTTCCGGCAGGATAGCGAATACAGCCATGGATTCTTTAGACAGACCGTTTTCGATGAACGCATATTTTTCTTTCCAGGTAGGAAGTGCATTGAACGCATCTGCCTTGCTGCCTGCTAACAGCTCGTTGATCTCAGCGATCAGTGCGGAGAACTCGGGAACGAATTCTACAACGCCTTCAGGGATGATTGCAACACCGAAGTTCATGCCCTTTGCTGCTCTCTTTGCTACAGAATCAGCGATGTAGTCAGCGATCTGGGACAGGGACATCTTCTTTGCTGCAACTTCTTCGGAAATCAGGCAGATGTTCGGCTGGGTTTCCAGTGCGCACTCCAGAGCAACATGGGAAGCGCTGCGACCCATAACCTTAATGAAGTGCCAATATTTCTTAGCGGAGTTTGCATCTCTTTCGATGTTACCGATTACTTCGCTGTAGGTCTTTGCAGCGGTATCGAAACCGAAAGAGCACTCGATATCTTCATTCTTTAAGTCGCCGTCGATGGTCTTCGGGCAGCCGATTACCTGTACGCCGGTGTTGTTTGCAGCGAAGTACTCAGCCAGTACAGCTGCGTTTGTGTTGGAATCGTCGCCACCGATGATAACGATTGCGGTGATGCCATGCTTCTTGCAGACTTCAGCAGCGATTGCGAACTGTTCCTGAGTCTCCAGTTTGGTTCTGCCGGAACCGATGATATCGAAACCGCCGGTGTTTCTGTATGCATTGATATACTCGTCATCAAAAACAAGATAATCGTCTTCGATCAGACCGCTCGGACCGTTCTTGAAGCCGTACAGTACGTTCTCCGGGTTGGTTGCCTTTAATGCATCGTATAAACCGCAGATAACGTTGTGTCCGCCAGGAGCCTGTCCGCCGGAAAGGATAACGCCTACAACCTGCTTCTTCGCAACGGAAGTGTTCGCACCTTTCTGGAAAGTGATCTCCTTTTTACCGTAGGTATTGGGGAACAGCGCTTTGATCTTCTCCTGATCTGCAACGCTCTGAGTCTCTTCGCCTTCCTTAACGCAGATATCTGCAATGCCGTGTCTCAGCATGCCGGGAAGCTTCGGAGCATACTCATATCTGGCTTTCTGTAAAGCTGAAATTTCCATAATCCTTCTCCTTCTTGTATTTCTACAACATTTTTTCATTCATAGTTGATTATAAGCTATTTTTTTCAAAAAGTAAACCACTAATCCCTTTTTCGCAAAGGGAAACCAATCTGATTTTTCATCTGAAAACTGGAAAAATCCCCAGTTTTACGCAATTATCTTCCAGTATTTCATAGCTTCTGGCGATTCCGGATACTAGACAGTATTCCATCAATCCGGTACCTCCATTGCGTTCATAGATTCGAAATGCCTGTCGATATTTTGAATGATTCAAAATGATTGCCGGTAAAATGCCCTGATTTAAAAGCATCTGATTCATCATAAAACGACCGGTTCTTCCGTTTCCGTCCCGGAATGGATGAATCATTTCGAATTCCATATGCAGTTTCGCAATCTGTTGAATGATTTTCTGTAATTTTTCTGTTGGTTCCGGCATTTGCATGGAAGAAAGATAATTTTCCATTCTTTCTTCTATCTTTTCCGGTTCCGGCGGGAGAAACGCAACCTCCGCCAGACTTCCGATATAGACCTGATTGGTGCGGAAATTTCCATCAGAATCCATAATAATTCCATTGATTTGCCGGATCAGATTCAGATCAATCTCCTGTACCTGCGAAAAATTCATCTTTTGATAAGCTTTGTATGAATTCTTTGCTTCTGTATATTCAGAATAAGTATGCCCGCTGCGCACTTCATCATAGGAAATGATTTCAACAGTCTCTTCCAGCGACAGGGTATTGCCTTCCAGAGAATTCGTATTCCACGAAAGGCGAATCCGCATATCCTGTTCAAACGCCTGTTTTAAATGTTCAGGCATTTGCTGATACGGGTAACGTTTTTGTATTTTTTCTATTTTATCCAAATACTTTGCGTTATCTATATTCATGTTGAGCTCCTCTTCCCGGTAATAAACAGAATACATATCTCACAAAAATGCGTTAAATCCTCACGTTTTGCCTTATTTTCTCAAATCTCCCGAATATCATACGGAGTAGTCTGATACACGTAATAATTGAGCCAGTTTGTATACAATCCGTTGCAGTGTGCACGCCAGGAAAGTAACGGTTTCTTCTCCGGGTTGTCCTCCGGGTAATAGTTTTCCGGTACATGGATCGACAGTCCCTTGTCGCGATCCCGCTTGTACTCCCCGTCCAGCGTGTAACGATCATATTCCGGATGTCCCATAACGAAAATCTGCCGTCCGCCTTCCGTCATACATAAAAGCACTCCCGCTTTGTCCGATTCCGCCATAACCGTCAGCTCTTTGCAGGCATGGATCAGCGCTGCAGGCGTTTCGGTATGTCTGCTGTGGGGGATACAGAAAACGTCGTCAAATCCGCGCACCAGCGGCTCTTTGCGGTTTAACACACGGTGTTCAAATACCCCGAAAAGCTTTTCCGACAACAGGCGTTTGTCGAGTCCGAAGTGGTAATACAGACCTGCCTGAGCGCCCCAGCAGATGTGGAACGTGGAATGGACGTGGGTCTTTGACCATTCCATAATTTCGCAGAGTTCTTTCCAGTAATCCACCTCTTCGAAAGGAATCTGTTCTACCGGCGCACCCGTGATGATCAGTCCATCGTATTTGTTGGATTTCAAATCATCAAACGTATCGTAAAATTTATTCAGATGTGTTGCAGAGGTATTCAGAGACAGATGGCTGTTCATTTTCATAAAGGTCACGTCCACCTGCAGCGGCGTATTGGACAGCGACCGAAGAAGCTGCAGCTCCGTATCCTGTTTGACCGGCATCAGATTCAGAATACAGATCTGCAATGGGCGGATATTCTGGTGCATCGCACGATATTCGTCCATCACGAAAATATTTTCATTATCCAGAATCTCTCTGGCAGGCAGATCACTCTGTATTTTAATCGGCATTTTCTCTCTCACTTTCCTGCCGCTGTGCGGCGCTTCTTTTGAATAAATTCGTCCGGACGGTTATTTTTCCAGATACTGCTTCATAAACTCTTCTTCTGTCAGTACAGCTATGCCCAGCTCCCGCGCTTTTTTATTTTTGGCGGAATTGGAGGTACTGTCATTGTTGATCAGACAGACGGTTTTGCCCGTCACGCTTCCGGTTACCTTTCCGCCGAGGGCTTCGATCTTTTCCTTTAAGGCACTGCGATTTTCAAAGTGGTTCAGGCTGCCCGTAATAACAAAGGACTGCCCGGAAAGCGGCAGGGCTCCTTCTGAAAAGGTTTCCTGCTCCAGCTTCACTTCCTTTAATAAAAGCTCCAACGCAGTTTTATTTTTTTCCTGGGCAAAAAAATCCACAAACGCACCTGCGATGACTGGTCCTACGCCATCCATCGCCGCCAGCTCTTCTGCAGGTGCAGTGAGCATTTTGTCCAGATCATTTTTATATTCCCGACAAATCATCCGTGCATTGGCAATTCCGATATTCGGGATTCCAAGGCTGTAAATCAGGCGTGCAAGATTTGTATGTCTCGCTTTTTCAACGCTTGCTTCGAGATTCTGATATGATTTTTCGCCGAAGCCGTCCATCTGCATAATCGCATCCCGGTGTCTGTCCAGATGGAACAGATCCGCATAAGTATGCAAAAAGCCTTCCGCCAGAAATTTTTCCAGCGTTGCTTCGGAAAGTCCGTCGATATTCATCGCGTCTCGGCTGACAAACAGCGTAAAAGATTTGATCTTTTTGGCATCGCAGTCCGGGTTCGGGCAGACTAACGTCTCCGTATCGTTTTCTTTTACGATTCGGGTCTCTCCCTGACAGACCGGACAGGTGCAGGGAATTTCCAGTGTGCCGCTTTGGGTCAGATTTTCCGCGATCTGCGGGATAATCATGTTTGCCTTATAGACTGTAATCCGATCGCCGATGCCGAGCTTTAACTCTTTGACAATGCTGACATTGTGAACGCTGGCGCGACTTACGGTTGTCCCCTCCAGCTCCACAGGGTCAAAAATTGCAACCGGGTTGATCAGTCCGGTACGACTCGCGCTCCACTCCACCTCGCGCAGCGTCGTCTCTGCCTGCTCGTCCGCCCATTTAAATGCAATGGCATTGCGCGGAAACTTTGCCGTTCTTCCAAGCGACTCTCCATAAGCAATATCGTCCAAAAGCAGTACCAGCCCGTCGGACGGAACCGGATAATCTGTGATTTTTTCTTCAAACCAGGCAACCGCCTCCTGCATCGTGTCCGCAGTTACCGCTTTATATTCTACCGTTTCAAAGCCCTGCTTCTGTAAGAATATAAACTGCTCTTCCCTTGAGTTTTTAAAATCCACACCCTCTGCACGCACCAGTGCAAATGCGAAAAAATGCACCTTTCGCTGCGCAGTGATCTGGCTGTTTAGCTGGCGCACGGAACCGGAGCAGAGGTTTCTAGGATTTTTGTACCGAGCGTCCACGTCTTCGATTTCGCCGTTGATCTTTTCAAAATCCGCATAGGTGATGACCGCTTCTCCCCGCAGGATCAGCTCTCCCTGATAAGGAATCTGCAACGGCACGTTGACAAAGGTTTTGGCGTTCGGTGTGATGACCTCGCCAATTTCGCCATTTCCCCGCGTGACCGCCTTAAACAGTTTTCCGTCCCGGTACGTCAACACGATGGTCAAACCGTCCAGCTTCCAGGAAAGCAAACCTTTCTGATCTCCCAGCCAGTCTGCCAGCTCTTCCCGGCTTTTCGTTTTTCCAAGAGAAAGCATCGGGCTTTCGTGACGCTCTTTGGGAAGTTCGTCTACTGCTTCATAACCAACCGATTGGGTCGGACTCGCTGCCAGCACAACTCCGGTCTTTTCCTCCAGGGCAACCAGCTCGTCGTAGAGCCTGTCATATTCTAAATTACTCATGATTTCCCGGTCTTCGGCATAGTAGGCTTTTGCAGCCTCATTCAACTTCGAGACCAGTTCTTTCATTCTGTCTGTATCATTCATATCGCTTTTTCTGAACTCCTGTCTGTCCGGATCTGGAACCATTCCGATAGGTACCATTCGTGCGGCTGTCGGCGGTACTCCGGTAGGTACCATTTGTGCGGCTGTCGGCGGTACTCCGGTAGGTACCGCGCTGCTCTGCTTTGTGAGCGCCGTCTGCACCTTGCCTGCGGTCAGCCGTTTTTGCGTAGCCGCCTGCATTCCGGTGAGCCGGATTCTGACCGCTGCGCTGCATTCCTGCATTCGCTATGCGTCCGTTCACTCTTGGCTCTGCAGCGCCGGTCTGGGCTTCTTTTTTCGCAGCAGGCTGCCGTTCCTTTTCCCATGCAGGACGCGCCGGACGGCTGGCATTTTTCCCAACTTCATAGTACAGCTCTTTTAACTCCGCGCCGGTGACTGCACGAATATCGCCCGGGTTTAATTTCCCCAGCAGAATGTTTGCCACACGCACACGTTTGATGCTTAGAACGCCATAGCCGAGGGTCTTGCACATCCGGCGGATCTGGCGGTTTAAGCCCTGCGTCAGGATAATACGGAAGACAAATTTTCCTTCTTCCTTTACAAAGCAGGGACGGGTACGCTCATTTAAATCCTTTAACAGCATACCGTCCGACATTTTTTTGAGGAAATCCCGGCTAATGGGCTTATTGACGCGGACGAGGTACTCCTTTTCGTGAAAGTTTGCCGCACGCATCAGACCATTGATTAAGTCACCGTCGTTTGTCAGCAGTAAAAGGCCTTCCGAATCTCTGTCCAGGCGTCCTGCATAGGTTACACGCACCGGATATTCGACGACATCACGGATCGTGATCTGGGCGTGCCTGTCCTTTTCTGTACAGGTCACTCCAACCGGCTTGTAATAAGCCAGCACCACCTTTTTTTCCCGATGTCCGACCGGTTTGTCCTCAACTGTAATTTTGTCCAGATCGTTGACCCGCATACCCGGATCTGCAATCTTGCCATTCACAGACACTTTTCCCCCTTCGATCAGGACATCCGCTTCTCTTCTCGAACAGATGCCAGCCTGGGAAAGATATTTATTTAAACGGACCTTTTCAGTATTTGCCATAAATTAACTTCTCCATTCCGATAAAAATCGCATTATACAAATATTTTAGCACACTTTCAGATTCCGTGCCAGAAGAACATGCAGGGATTTTCAGGCGCATGGTTTCCCTCTGCTACAGCAAAATCCAGTCCGGAAGTTTTTTTCTAACCCACGGCAAAAACGGTCCTGCCAACCCTATAGAGCTCAGCAGAACCGTTTTTGAAATTTTGTTATGAAATTCTATCCAAAATATCCGGAAGGTTATCGAAGTTTTTTGTCTTACTCGCGCTCTACGATGGCTGCACAGCCCATGCCGCCGCCAACACAAAGAGTAGCAAGACCTTTCTTTGCATCTCTCTTTTCCATCTCATGAAGTAAGGTTACCAGAATACGGCAGCCGGATGCTCCTACCGGATGACCAAGAGCGATTGCTCCGCCGTTGACATTTAAGATATCGTTGTTGAAGCCAAGGTCATGCGCAACTGCTACAGACTGTGCTGCGAATGCTTCGTTTGCCTCAATCAGGTCGAAGTCGCCGATTTCGTAGCCGGCTTTCTTCATTACCTTGCGGGTTGCTGCAACCGGTCCAATACCCATGATGCGGGGTTCTACGCCTGCCAGCTCGCCTGCTACCCAGGTAGCCATCGGCTTTACGCCCAGCTCTTTTGCCTTTTCTTCGCTCATAACGATCAGCGCTGCCGCTGCATCGTTGATACCGGAAGAATTGCCGGCGGTTACGACACCACCCTCTTTGAATGCAGGGCGCAGCTTGCTGATGCTCTCTGCCGTTACATTCGGTCTGGGTCCCTCATCAGTATCAAATACAACGGTCTGTTTTTTCTGTTTTACTTCCATCGGAACGATCTCGTCCTTGAACTTGCCCTCTGCGATCGCTTTCTGTGCCTTCTGCTGGCTCCATGCTGCAAACTCATCCAGCTGCTCTCTGGTCAGTCCCCAGTCTTCTGCAATATTTTCAGCAGTAATACCCATATGATAACCGCCGAAGGCATCCGTCAGGGCATCGCGGATCAGCGCATCATCCATCTTTCCGGCGCCCATTCTGTAACCGAATCTTGCATTGTACAGAAGATAAGGAGCCATGGACATATTTTCCATACCGCCAGCTACGATGATATCCGCATCACCGGAGGCAATCAGCTTGGCAGCCAGGTTTACACAGTGCATGCCGGAGCCGCACAGTACGTTGATCGTAGTTGCAGGAACCTCTACCGGAATCCCTGCGTTGACTGCTGCCTGTCTTGCAGGGTTCTGACCAAGACCTGCCTGAATGACACAGCCCATATATACTTCATCTACCTGCTCCGGTTTGATTCCGGTTCTTTTCAGGGCTTCTTTGATTACAACAGTGCCCAGATCCGGTGCAGGAGTTTTGGAAAGAGTTCCTCCCATTACGCCGATTGCTGTTCTGCATGCGCCTGCCAGCACTACTTTTCTTGCCATAACAATGATTCCTCCATTTTCCCTTTTTTCTTTATCATACTACTTTTGAAACGCTTTTCAAGCCCACTGCACGCTTTGTTGTGGTCTTTTTTAGGAACAAAAGCGTAAAAGCTTTCACGTTGGAAGGTACTTATCAGGGCATTTTTATCTGGTGCTCAAATGCCCGATATTTTTGATCAGCACGGAAATCGTCCCGTCGGGATTTGTGATAAATTCTACCTTCTCTGGGTCTTTATATTCTTCCATCGGAATCGTGATTTCGATGCCGGTGTCCGTCGTCAGGTGCTGCTTCTGGAACTTTTTGATCGTCGCCTCGCTCTTGGGCCTGACAACTTCTTTTTCCATGTTATATTTTTCCAGCTTTTCCTCCAGGTCTGCCTGCATCTGCGGACTGTCCTTAAAAACCTTCTCCTTGACCGCTTCGACCTCCAGGCTTCCCTTTTCCTCCAGCTCATCATAGATCGCCTGCTTGACTTCCATCTTTCGCCGGGTATCCTCATCTCCATAGTATTTTTTGTTGACCTGTTCCACTGCTTTTGTCACGATATCCAGCTTTGTCTTCTGAGACATCGGTGCATGACATTCCAGAAACAGTTCGGAAAAGTACAGCTTCTTTTCCCCATTTACTTCGAATTTTTTCTCTGTCAGCAAAATTTCTCCATTCGACAGATTCACTAAAAATGCCTCAGAAAGCTTCTGTCCGGCAGACGGCAGGATCGCTTTCTGTAAAATGATATCGTTTAAATTTTCTCCGGTTTCGGTAGCCTTCGTCGCATGGGTATAGGAAGTTTTATAATTTAATTTCAAAAATCCGAAATAATCGACGCCCTCCGCAGAAAAAACGACAACCGCAACGTCCGCCGCCGGAATATCGATATTCGAATTCATGATCCCATAGAGCTTTTCACACAATGCCCTGCTCGTCTGGACAAAATTTTCGGCGTTACAGTTCTGGATCAGCCCCATCACCTCAGATTCGTCAGAGAACTGGCAGACCTTCATATCGTCGCTCTCTGTAAATTTTTCAATATGAGCCTTTAAAAAATCGCACAAATTCGAACCCATATCGATGGGGCAGTCCGAAAGCACCGGCATTCCAACCACAGAATCCAGGATATGGACAATCCCCATTTTCATAATCATATCGTCTTTTTTCATGCCAGCTTCTCCTTCAATTTCTTTTCCAAACGAACCGGCGCATGGAAACCCTACCATTCGTTTTGCTTTTGTATGCGGCAGCTGCGCCATCTATAAACATAGCAGTTCGATCAAAAATATGCAAGAAAAAGAGACGAACGCTTTTGACGTCCGCCTCCGGGATTCTCGCTTTTGCGACCTGCCCCATGGAAAAATTTTCCTCTCGGGATTCTTCTTACTCCGCCCGCTTTAACGCTTTTACGATCACAGGTCCGATCAGCGCTGCTAAAATAATCTTTGCAGTATCACCGGGCAGGTAAGGGATAACCCCCACACCAAGACCTCCGATGAAGTCTAAGTTCAGCTGCAGGCAAAGCCATACGGTACCGAACAGGTAACATACCAGCGTTCCCAGAACCATCGCACCGAACTGTTTCCAGAAGCTCTTGCCGGTCTTCTCAAACAGAATACCGGTCAGCGGGATCATGAACAAGAAGCCGATCAGATATCCTCCTGTCGGTCCTGCAAGCTTTGCAAAGCCACCGGAAAAACCGGAAAATACCGGAAGTCCCACCAGACCCAAAAGCAGATAGATCACATAGCTGATGAATGCATTTCTGGTGCCCAGAATGTAAACGGAAAGATACAAAATAAAGGTTGTCAGAGAAAGCGGAACAGGGCTGACGGGGATCGGAATGGAAAACGGAGCCGCTATACAGGTCACCGCGGTCATCACACCGATCATTGCCATCTGTCTGATTCCAAGTGCTGTCTCTTTTTTTGTTGCTGTCTGCATGATTGTCACCCCTCCTGTCCTATCGGACAGTTTTTCTTTTTTTCTTAAAAGATACCCCTTTCATCCTGAAATGTCAACAAAATCCTTCACTTTTTTGCTTCCACTTTTGTTATATTATACAATATCGTCCTATTTGTAAGTTTTTTGTATCAGATTTTGACAGTTACGCACCAGCGTGCCCGGCGGGACACCATATTTTTGCCGAAATGCCGTCAGGAAATAAGAATAGGAAAAAAATCCGCACGTTGCACCTACTTCCTTAGAGGACATATTTCCCTCCTCCAGCATCCGTTTTGCCAGAGACAGGCGGTAACTGAGCAGATATTCGGAAAAGGTTACTCCCATACAGGCATGAAATACGGAAGAAAAATACGATTCCGACAGTCCTGCCTCCTGCGCCGCATCCGACAGCCTGATTTTTTCGCTATTTTACGATTATATCATATATATTTCGTTATTTTAAGTTTTCTATTGTCTTTTTTTCCAATTCATCCTACGATAGGACCATGCAAAGGCGCCGCAGCTCCGCCACAGAAGAATCCATTCAAAGCAACCTGTTTTGAGACAA
>ENA-OWRC01002377-OWRC01002377.1-human-gut-metagenome-genome-assembly--contig:-NODE-2377-length-14783-cov-11.327607_pt1 | contig 14783 bp, 12 predicted proteins | sample MGYA00248268_ERZ651895 | MGnify/ENA primary metagenome ERZ651895 (study PRJEB26924, sample SAMEA4378242) | human gut metagenome | biome: human gut; feature: human-associated habitat; material: faeces...
CGTGCCCCTTCAAGGAGCCGGAGACCCACAGACAGTTGATATAAAGCCAGCCTGCTGCATCAATGGGTACCCATGCGTTTTCTGCCGGGATGTACTCGATAAAGCATTTGCCGCGCTCTGCACTGCGGTAAAAAACAAGTCCCTCCTCAAAGCGCTGCTTGAGCCATTCTTTTTTGGCAAGGCTCTGTTTGCCGGACATGGCACAACAGATGTGTTCCCTGTCGATGTTTTCTTTGGTAACTCTGATATAGTCCATCGAAGCACTCTCCCCTATCTTTGTACTTTTTCATGCCTTCTCCGGCACAGCGACCTTTTCGTTTTTGGCTGCGGCTTACCGCATCCGTCCATCGCCGCCTTTGCGTACCCAGACGGCCACCGGCTCGTAGTCTTCCAGCAGGCCCTTCTCCCATGCGTCGGCCACGATATTGCCGAGGAAACCACAGCCCACGATGCCAAATTTCGTTTTCATGTTTCCGTTTCTCCTTTTTCCCGCCGGGTTGGCTGATTTTTCTTTTCCAGTATACCATACCTTGTGCAGAAACGCAAAACCCGGCGTTTTTCATAGTTTTTTTGTCATTCACGCACGAAAAGCAGCATTTCATGCAGTTTTGCTTGCTTGACTCCCCCCAGAAATGCTATAATTGTATCAATCGAACGTCCATATTTTTTCAACATCCAAAGGAGGTTTTTGTATGCTGTCTTATCGTAAGCTTGCGATGCGTGTTCTGGGTCGCCCCCTTCATACGGGGGTGGGGTATCGATTCGCCCCGTCCGGCCTCTCAGCGGGCCGCGGCGTTTATCCTGACCGCCGCAATGCTCACCACCCTTGCCGCCCCGGCCTTTGCAGGGACATGGTACATCGAGGATGGTGACATCACCGTGAAGGCAGGCGAGACCAAAGGGACAAACAAGGTCTCACAGGGGGCGAATCAGGAGGTGGAAGACACCGACACCATCATCACAAATCGTAATGAGGGTACCGCTTCTTCCAACACCGTGACCATCGACGCCAACGGTAAGAACGATAAGGTCGAGGTCACACTCAAGGATGTGAACATCGACACCAGCAGCCGGAACAAAGCCGCCGTAAGCGTGACCGGCAGCGGCAATACCACGATTAAGCTGGATGGCGACAACGCGCTGAAGAGCGACACCTACCGCAGCGGCATCTACGGCAGCGGCAGCCTCACCATCTCCGGCGGTACGGTCACTGCCAACGGCGACGACGGCGGCAGCGGCATCTCCAGCAGCGGCAACCTCACCATCTCCGGCGGTACGGTCACTGCCAACGGCGACGACGGCGGCCGCGGTATCTACAGCAGAGGCGGCGTCACCATCTCCGGCGGTAGTACGGTCACTGCCAAGGGCGGAAGCGGCACGAACAGCAGCGGCGGCTACGGCATCTGCAGCAGCGGCGGCGTCACCATCTCCGGCGGTAGTACGGTCACTGCCAATGGCGGTAACGGCGGCAGCCTCGGCGGCGGCAGCGGCATCTACAGCAACGGCAGCGTCACCATCTCCGGCGGTACGGTCAACGCCAATGGCGGCGACGGCCAAGACGGCTACGGCGGCGACGGCATCCGCAGCAGCAGCGGCGGCGTCACCATCTCCGGCGGTACGGTTACTGCCAACGGCGGCAACAGCACGAACAGCAGCGGCGGCTACGGCATCAGCAGCCTCGACGTCGCCATCTCCAGCGGTACGGTTACTGCCAACGGCGGCGACAGCAAAGACGGCTACGGCGGCGACGGCATCCACAGCAACGACATCGATCTGTCGGGCAGCCTCGAGCTGACCGCCAAGGCTGGCAAGGGAACCCAGAGCAACGGCAAGGCCCTCTCGCAGAACGGCCGTGAGCTCGACCTCAACGCCATCAAGGACAAGCTGGGTCCGGGCGCAAAAGTCACTGCCACCGATGCCGACGGCAAGGTCATCGATCAGGTCTCTATCCCCCGCCCTGTGGAGCCGGAAGGACCTGTTATCCCCGAGGAGTCTTCTTCCTCTTCTGACGGCGGCTCTGCCGCCCCGTCCGCACCCGCCTTTTCCCTCCCCGGCCTGACTGTCACCGACAAGGACGGCCAGCGCATCTCCTACACCAGCACCCAGAGCGGCAATACCCTCACCGTCTGCGTCGGACGGCTCACAGCCTCCTTCCGCATCTCGCTGGCCGCGCTGCGTCAGCTGCGGGCTGAGGACATCGAGACCATCACCTTCCAGACCGTCCTCTGCTCCACCACCCTCTCGCTGGACGAGCTGCTGGCCATGGGCGGCGAGGACGCCGAGATCGTTCTCATCCACCACATCCGTTCTTCCACGCTCACGGTGGGCGGCAAGGCCGTGTAAGGCTCCCTTGTTCCCCGATGATTTTTGTGGTACACTAATCGCAGAAATCTATAAAAATCGAGGGAAAGTAACTTATGGCTGGCGACCTTCATACTCATTCCACCTGTTCTGACGGCTCTGTTCCCATCCACCGCCTGCCCCTGATGGCAGCGCGGCTGGGGCTGAGCGCTCTGGCCCTCTCGGACCACGATACCACACTCAGCGCCCAGTACGCCTACGACCACCCGGTGCAGGACGGCGTGCGGCTCATCCCCGCCGCCGAGCTCACCGGCTACGACTTCGAGCGCAGCCACCGCGTCCACCTGCTGACCTTCTGGCCCGACCTCGACTGCCCTGCCCTGCGCCGGCACTGCGACATCATGCGCCAGAGCCGCAACGAGTGCGCTCTGCAGAGCTGCCGGGAGATCGAGGCGCTGTACCCCCAGTTCCGCACCGAGCAGGCGCTGGAATATGCGCAGGACAGCGGTGTCCTCTTCAAGAGCGGCATCATGCAGGCGCTGCAGCAGCTGGGCCTGTGCGACGGCATCTACACCGGGCTTTATCACGAACTGTTCGGCTGGGAGCCGCGGGGCAGATGCCTCCACTCCCCCACTTACCCTCCGGTGCGGGAGGTGCTGGCCACGGCAAAGGCCGCCGGGGCTGTGGTGGTGTTCGCCCACCCGACGGTGTACAAGAGTATGCCCCTGCTGCGGGAGCTGGTGGCCGAAGGGGCCATCGACGGCATCGAGGTGCATCACCCCCGCAACAGCCCCGAGGACAGGGCCGAGTGCGCTGAGCTCTGCAAGAAGCATGACCTCATCGTCACCGGCGGCAGCGACTTCCACGGCGCGAACCACGGCAAGCCCCACCCGGTGGGTGCCTGCGTCACCGAGGACGACCAGATCGCGCGCATCGAGGCGCTGGCCCGCAAGCGCCGGGGCGGCGCTCTGTGACCGGGCCACATTGACTTCCTCGTCTGACAAGGATATAATAAAGATACTGCGCGAGTCTGCTCGCCTGTCAGTCGGATATAAAGAGAGGAAGTTTGAATATGAGCAAGTCTTTCAGCTACCCCAACAAGGGTACCTGCTCCAAGGAGACCCACATCGTGCTGAACGATGACCACACCATTGAGTCCATCGAGGTCATCGGTGGCTGCAACGGCAACCTGAAGGGCATCAGCCGCCTGCTCAAGGGCATGAAGGCTGAGGACGCCATCGCCCGCATGGAAGGCACCACCTGCGGCCCCCGCCCCACCAGCTGCCCTGACCAGATCGCCCAGAACCTCAAGCGCGCTCTGGCTGAGCTGTAAGTCACAGTCCGTTCAAAAGACCGCCGTCCTGCCCTTATTTCCTGCGGGCAGAACGGTGGTCTTTTTTGTTTATCGCAATTTTCAAAAATAGTGCCTATCGAGACGGCATCTTTGCGATAGGCAATTCAACGCTGTTGCTGCTGCATTAAAAAGTTGAATTGCTATCCGACCAAAATCGAGCCAAAAAGCGGTTGACAAAACCCGTGTCCTTTGCTACAATAAATGAGTAGACGCAGGGTTAGCTCATCCGGTAGAGCGACTGCTTCCCAAGCAGTAGGCGGCGGGTTCGAGTCCCGTATCCTGCTCCACAAAAAGAGCGCCGATTCGTCAAGAATTGGCGCTTTTATCATTTCAGCAAGTCTAAAACTGAGAGGGACGTCATGATTTTTGTACCCCTTCTGCACTATTTCAAGTGCAAGAATCAATACAGCGGCAGCGAAGACGGGATGCGCTATCTGCTCTCGCCCGGCAAGCGCAGCGTGCCTGACCCGGACGGCGGCGAGGGCGCACAGAAGGAGGAAGCCATCCTCACGGTGGACATCTGGCCCGACCCCTGGGCGCTGGACCGCACAGACCCCGCCCTGCGCCGGCAGATGGTCTTTCCGCTGACGGACGAGGGCCGGGCCGCAGCGGCAGAGTATCTGTCCTCTGCCTACAGCGCTGACCTGGCGCTCTGGAAGCAGCGGCCCTCCATCCTGGACTGTGAGCCCTGGTCACCGCCGCCGAAGGACGAGGACGCAGAAAGCGGGGAAAGCAAATGATATACCGTCTCAAAGAGCTCAGGGGCGACACCATCCCGGTGCCGCAGCTCATCTTTTCCAAGCTGGGCATCGCCGAGGAATACAACGTCCGGGTAGCGCTGTATGTGCTGGCCACCGGCGTCACCGACCCCGAAAAAATTTGTGCCGACCTCAAACTGCGCAGCCGCATCTCCGCCGAAAGCGCCCTCTCCTTCTGGGCCGGTGCGGGGCTTCTCGAGCGCTACGACGAGAACGCCGCGCCGGGAGCAGAGCCCTCTGCTCCTGCCCCCATGACCTGGGCGGAGATCGCCGCCGCAAGCCGCACCGACCCCATGATCTCGAGCCTCATCGACTGCGCTCAGACCGGCTTTGCCCGCCCGCTGACCCACAGCGAGATGGAAAAGCTGGTCAACCTCTACGTACAGGAGGGCTTTGCCCCCGAGACCGTCATGCTCTGCGTGGCCTATGTGGCCAGCCGGGGCAAGCGAACGATGGCCGCCGTCCTCCACGAGCTGAAGGTCTGGCGGGCCGAGGGCGTGGAGACCGGCGAACAGGCCGACGCCCATCTCAAGCTGCTGGCCCTCCGCCAGACCCGGGAGCAGTACGTCGCCTCCCTGCTGGGCATCCCGGACAGCGAGCTCACCCTCGGCGGGCGGAAAGCCATCGCCCGGTGGTATGAGGTCTACGGCTACGATGACGCCATGGTGCAGGAGGCCGCTGTGCAGGCCGGGCCGAAGCGTGACCTGTGGTACTGGAACAGCATCCTCAAGACCTGGAACGCCAAGGGGCTGCGCAATATCCACGATGTACGCACTCCGGTGGCCGCTGCCGGAGCCAGCCGGAACATCCGGGTAGACCGCGAGACCCCCAGCGGCAACGACTTCCTCAAGAACGCTGCCCGCCGCCGCACCCTCAAGAAAAAGTCCGAGTGACCCCCGGCATAAGGAGACACTATGCGTACCAAAAACGAACTGTATCAGGAAGCCCTGCGCACCGTCGCCCGCCGTCGTCAGACCGCACGGGCCAAGGCGGAGGACGCCCGCGCTGAGGCCGAGGCTGCTGTCCCCGGGCTGCGCCACGCCGAAGAAGAGGTGCGGGTGCGGGGCATCCGCTGCGCACTGGCCGGTGCGGCGGGCAAGGACCGCACCGATGCCGCTGCGGCCCTCACCGATGCCCGCAAAAAGCTGGCCGACCTGCTGGCCTCCAGCGGCCGTCCCGCCGACGCACTGGAGCCGCACTTCACCTGCAGGCTCTGCGAAGACACCGGCATTGTGGACGGCCACACCTGCAGCTGCGTCCACAAGGTGATGCAGCAGCTCCGCCGGTCAGAGATCGAGGCTCTGTCCAGCCTCTCCATTTCCAGCTTCGATACCATGGAGCTGCGCTACTACCCCGCCCGGATGGACGCCTCCCTCGGCGAGCCGGTGCGGAGTTATATGTCCACCCTTCTTGACGACCTGCGCGGCTACGCCGACGAATTCGATACCACCAGCGAGAGCCTGATGCTCCTCGGCAACGCCGGTCTGGGCAAGACCCATGCCGCTCTGGCCATTGCCGGAGAGGTGCTGGAAAAGGGCTTCGACGTCATCTATGTGTCCAGCCCCGATTTCTTCTCGAAGCTCGAGGCTCTGCACTTCGGCTCCGACCCCGCCGGGGAGGAAGAGATGCTCCTGCGCACCGCCGCCGGGGCCGACCTGCTCATCCTCGACGACCTGGGTTCCGAGTTCAACTCCAGCTTCCTCATCAGCACCCTTTACAGTCTGCTGAACAACCGTCTGGGCGCGAAACTGCCCACCATCGTCACCACCAACATCACCGACGGCGCTCTGCTGGAAAAGCTCTACACCGAAAAAATCTCCAGCCGCCTCTCCTCTTTTGTCCCCTTCCTCTTTATGGGCGACGATATTCGGGCGCAAAAGGCAGAAGAAGCGTAAATAGGATAGAAGTCAAAGAGAGTTCTTATTCAGGAAAGGAATTTCAAATATGGGAATCGTAGTCATCGGCGCAGTTTTCGTGGACATCAAGGGCTATCCCCTCTCCACCTACATCCCCGGCGGACGGAACGCCGGCCGCATTGAACAGGTGCATGGCGGTGTGAGCCGGAACGTGGCGGAGGACATCGCCAATGTGGAGCTGCGCCCCACCTTCGTGGGTCTAGTGGACGACACCGGCATGGGCCAGGACGTCATCGACAAGCTGGACAACCACAAGGTCAACACCCGATACATCCAGAAGGTCCCCGATGGCATGGGTACCTGGCTGGCCATCTTTGACAACGACGGCGACGTCCACGCCGCCATCTCCAAGCGCCCTGACACCACCCCGCTGACCACCCTGCTGGAGGAAAAGGGCGACGAGATCTTCAAGGACTGTGACGCCATCGCCATCGAGCTGGACCTCGAGAAAGACACGGTCAAGCAGGTGCTCCGCTATGCCAGGAAATACAACAAGAAGGTCTTTGCCGCAGTCTCTAACATGAGCATCGCCATGGAGCGCCGCGACTATCTGCAGCAGATCGACTGCTTCGTCTGCAACCAGCAGGAGGCCGGTCTGCTCTTCTCGGACGACTACGAGCATCTCGCCCCCAGCCAGATGGCTCAGGTACTGGCCCGGAACGTCCACAGCGCCAACATGACCAGCATGGTGGTGACCATGGGCGGTCAGGGTGCCGTGTACGCCAAGCACACCGGCGAGTGCGGCGTCGTACCCGCCAAGAAGGTGGACGTCATCGACACCACCGGCGCAGGCGACGCCTTCTTTGCCGGTACGGTCATCGGCCTGACCTACGGCAAGAATCTGGCCCAGTCCTGTGAGATCGGCAGCCGCCTGGCCGCGTCGGTCATCTGCATCACGGAGAATGTCTGCCCCCGCTTCCGCCCGCTGGAATTCGGGCTGGATGTGCCGGTGGTGGATTGACGCTGCCTCCCTCTGAGCACAGGAACTTCTGCTTCTTATCGAAAAATCGGTTGAATCCCCTCCCCGGCTGTGATACACTGGGGGTATTGAATTTGTGAAAAGAGGAAAATCCAATGAATCAAAAACAGCACAAGCGGAGCGCCTTTTCGGGCAAGATTGGCTTCGTTCTCTCCGCAGCAGGCGCGTCGGTGGGCCTCGGCAACATCTGGCGCTTCCCCTATCTTGCGGCCAAGTACGGCGGCGGCATCTTCCTGCTCATCTACATCATCCTCGCCTTCACCTTCGGCTACACCATGATCGTAGCCGAGACGGCGCTGGGCCGGATGACCAGGAAAAGCCCGGTGGGCGCATTCGCCGCCGTCCGCAAGGGCAGGCGCTCCTTCGGCGGCTGGATCAATGCCATCATCCCCATCCTCATCGTGCCTTATTACTCGGTCATCGGCGGCTGGGTCATCCGGTATCTGGCCGACTACGTCAGCGGCCACGGCAGTGAGCTGGCCACAGACGGCTACTTCTCCGCCTTCATTTCCAGCGGCGCTTCGGCGGAGATCTGCTTTGTCATCTTTACCATCTTCACCCTTGCCATCATCTTTGCAGGCGTGCGCAACGGCGTGGAGCGGGTGTCCAAGGTGATGATGCCCATTCTCGTGGTGCTGTCCGTCATCATCGCGGGCTACTCCGTCACCCGCCCGGGTGCGCTGGAGGGCGTAAAGTATTTCCTCGTGCCCAACATCGCCAATTTCTCCTGGATGACCGTCGTGACCGCCATGGGGCAGATGTTCTACTCCCTCTCCATCGCAATGGGCATCCTCGTCACCTTCGGCTCCTACATGAAGAAGGATGTCTCCATCGAGGAGTCCACCGAGAACGTGGAGATCTTCGACACGGCCATTGCCATCATGGCGGGCCTGATGATCATTCCGGCGGTCTTCTCCTTCTCGGGCGGCGACCCGGACACCCTGCAGGCCGGCCCGGCCCTCATGTTCATCACCATCCCGAAGGTCTTTGAGAGCATGGGTCTCGGCACCGTGGTGGGCATCCTCTTCTTCACGCTGGTGCTGTTTGCCGCCGTCACCAGCTCCATCGCCCTGACGGAAAGCGCTGTCTCCACCTTCGAGGACGAGCTGGGCTGGGACCGTAAGCAGGCCACCGTCCTCATCGGCATCATCATGCTGGTGCTGGGCAGTCTGTCGGCTCTGGGCTACGGCCCGCTGGCCCAGTTCACGGTCTTCGGGATGCAGTTCCTTGACTTCTTCGATTTCCTCACCAACTCGGTCATGATGCCCATTGCGGCCATCACCATCTGCCTGCTGGTGTCCCGGGTCATCGGTGTGGAGAAAATCGAGGAAGAGGTCACGCTGGAAGGCAAGCCCTTCCGCCGCAAGCGCATCTTCAACTTTATGATAAAGTACCTCTGCCCCATCTTCGCGGCCATCATCCTCATCAGCTCGGTGGCAAACGCACTGGGCGTCATCTCCATGTAAGCAGACAACAAAAAGCGCTGGAAGCCTTTACACCGCTTCCAGCGCTTTTTTATGCCCTTTTCAGGATGCTCTTTATCTCGTCCAGATTCTTTACAAAATAAATGCCGCTCTGCCGCTCGGGGCTGGAAAGCCCCATCTTGACCATGTGGGCCAGCAGAGCTTTCAGGCCGGCGTAGTAGCCGTCGAGGTCGTAGAGGATGCAGGGCGCGTCCAGATGACCCAGCGAGACCTTGGACATCACCTCCGTGATCTCTTCCAGCGTGCCGGTTCCGCCGGGGAACGCGATAAAGGCGTCGCCCAGCTCGATCATCCTGGTCTTGCGCTCGGTCATGTCCTGGGTGACGATGAGCCTGGTCAGGCCGTCATACTGCACCTCAGAGTCGATGAAGAACTGGGGCTCGACGCCGGTCACTTCGCCCCCCGCCGTCAGGACGCTGTGGGCCAGACGCCCCATCAGGCCGCTGCGGGAGCCGCCGTAGACCAGCGCGTTCCCGCTCTCGCCGATCCAGCGGCCCAGTTCCTCCACCGCCTGCTTCAGGGCCGGGTCATTGCCCTCATTGGCTCCCAGATAGACCGTAATATTCATCTGCATTTCTCCTGTCACTTTGCCCATGTCATTTCCTGATTCGGGCCGGCATAATCAAACTTACCGTCGTTCTTTTCTTCCAGCGCTTTTATCATGTGATACGCAAACTCATTGTAGGGCGTCGGGATGCCCAGCTCTTTGCCCATCCGGATGAGCGCACCCGAGAACATATCGATCTCGGTATGGCGTCCGGCGTCGAGGTCTTGCAGCGTCGAGTAGCGGGCCGAGGGCTTGACGGCACAGCCCTTGCCGGACACGGCATCCACCCGCTGCATATCGATGCCTTTGGCTGCGGCAATGGCTTCCAGCTCACGGCGGAGGCCGTCGCTGATGGCCTTCATATGGACGCTGTCACGGTAGCAGCCTACGCCTGCGCCGAGGATAGCCTGGGGCAGGTTGTTGCAGACGTTGAGGCGGAACTTGCTCCACATCTCTTCCCGGATGCAGTCGGTGGCCCGGAAGTGCAGCTCTGTGCCGCCGAACAAAGCCTCTACGGCCTTGACGCGGGGGCTGTCGCAGGGCGGCTCCTTCTCCCCGAAGATGATGCCAACGGTGGTCGCCGGGTCAAAATGGACGCCGTCAGCCTCCTTGTGGGACGCCACTTTGATGAGGGAGTAAAGCAGATGCTCCCCACCCACGGCAGAGGCAATGATGTCCTCGCTGTCCACGCCGTTCATCAGGCTCATAATGGTGGTATGGGGGCCGGTAACGGCTTTGATGCTGTCCAGTGCGCCGGGCAGTGCGCCGTATTTCAGGCAGACGATGAGAAGGTCGGCGTCATGGGCCTGCCCGGGCGTCCAGACCGCCGGACGGTAGACTTTACCGTTGATGGCACAGCCATCCTTCTTCAGGCGCTCGCCGCGCGGGCCATCGGCCACCACGCCAAGCTCAATGTCCCTGCGGGCCGAAAGCCCCCAGATGACATAGGAGCCGACCGCACCGGCTCCCAGAACTGCAACTTTTCTGATGTCCATGACCTTCTACCTCACTGTCGTTTTCCAGCCTTTAGCATGAAGCTATTATACCATGCTTTCCTCTTCCGGAAAAGCCCGGAGTGTTTCATTTTTGGACGTCAAAAATCTTTGACTTTTATCGAAAAGTTATAACAAAAGTGTAGAATCTCTCTGGCAAATAGAATCTTTGCCAAAAAAGGGCTTGATTTTTTTCAAAAACGGACTAGAATATCTTTTTGCAGAAGGGTCTTGCCTGTACGGCCCTCCCGCGAAACTATTTTCAAATATGAGGAGATTTTCCATATGAAACTCAAGAATGTTGCTGTTACCGTTGCTGCTCTGGTCCTGGCTGTCAGCATGACTGCCTGCGGCAGCTCTTCTTCTACCGCCGCTTCCACCTCTGAGGCTGCTTCTGCTGCCGCTCAGTCTGAGGCTGCTTCCACCTCTGCCGTGGCCGAGGAGAACAGCGCTTCCTCCGAGGCTGCAAGCGAGGCTGCATCTTCTGAGGCTGCTTCTGAGGTCTCCAGCGAGGCTGCATCTTCTGAGGCTGCTTCCTCCGAGGTCGCTTCTTCCACTGCCGCCTGAGATCGTCTGGCAGCACCCCCAAAAGCATGAGCAAAGGCTCCGGCCTCGCCCCCACTGGGCAGGCCGGGGCCTTTTTTGCCCTGCGGCGCAAAGAGACCCCCGGCACCCTGCGGAAGGTGCCGGGGGTCTTGCAATATGGAGGGGGGCGGGGTCATGCGGAAGCCCCGCCTCCGGGGATGGTTAGTCTTTCACCAGTTCGCTGTGGTCTGCCTCCACCAGCAGCAGGGTGGGCTCTTCGGCCCCACGGTGGGTGAGGTAGAACACCTCGCTGCCGCTGCCCTGTGCCAGCAGGTCGTTGATGGCAAAGCTGCTGGTCTGGCCATTGGTGACGAACTGGATGGTCTGTGCGCCGTGCTCCTGCAGGTAGCGCAGGGTGTTCAGGTCGCCGGTAAGGGTGGCCGTGTCGTAGGCACCGGTGTAGGTGCGCAGGGTGCCGTTCTGGCTCACAGTAAAGGGCTGGTCCATGCCCTCAGCGTCCACCACCCGCAGCTCAAGGGCGCTGTTGGTGTTGACAGGCAGGGCTTCGGTGGCACCGCAGTCGGGGCAGGTGTGGGTGCCGTCTCCCTTGTCCACCCAGTGGTGGCCGGTGGCGGGGATGGGTCTGGTCTCCACATGGCTGTGGTCATGTTTGCAGTAACGGGTCTCCACGCCCTCTTTGGTGCAGGTGGCGGGGGTGGTCACTTGCCAGTCGTCCCAATCATGGCCCAGGGCAGGAACCTTATCTGTCCAAATGCGGTTACAACTGGGGCGGGCTGCTCCGTTCGTATGCTCATAGTCGCAAGTACAATCTGCAGAGCCCGGTTCAGTGCAGGTGGGTTGTTGGGTAATGTTCTGTTTTGGACTTTTTTTGCAGAGGTTCTTGCCATGGACGATCTTCTGCAGTTCATCACCGTTGTTGATATACCACAGCTCTGTATTATCGCCAATGGTATTTACAAGGCCGCTTGCCGTGGGGTCATCACTTCTTGTGCCTACCGCAGCCTCGACATTGTTCACATTGATATACTTAGCATCCGTCGACCATCCCGATTGTCTCATTTTAAGCAGCACATTGTCACCGATGTTGACCTTGGTGCCGGAAATTGCACCATAGATGCTTCCTAATATTGCACGGTTCTCACCGATCTTAACTTTTCCGTGTTTTCCGCCGTCAATGTTCACTACAACTTCTCTGCCCGGAAGATTCCCGCCTCCGATATCGCAGCCTCCTGCGATATCGGAGGTTCCTGCTCTCGTAGCTGTATCGATGGAGACATTGTCCTTTATATTGACCTCCACATTTCCTCTGCTACTTCCAATCACTGAATTACTATCGTCGCTTGCTGTCTGGATGGTCGTATGGCCCTGAATGGTGACCTTGGTATCTTTTGCGCCATTGCCAATGGCAGAGCCGTAGTGCCCGGTTGCCGTGACATGGACATCTTCCGTCTCTGCCGTAGCCCCGGGCGTGCCAATGGTCACCTTTGCGCTGGCATCTTTTCCATCTCCGGCAGCGCCAATAGCGGCTCCTTTGCCATCGTTCTTTGCATTGACTATTGCGTGGCCACGGATCACAATATTTGTGGCATCGCCACTCTTCTCTTGAGTACCCCACAGACTATTCCGCGGACTGCCGCTTCCGATGGCCGCGCCATCATGAGCTGTAGCAGTTACTTTGGCATAGTCCTGAATGGTGATGTTTTCCGCATCTCCTCCGCCATCATTACCTTGGCCTCCGCCGCCGATACCGGCTCCGGACCACCCGCCGTTTGCCGTAACATTGGCATGGCCCTGGATGGTGATATTGCTGCCTTTTGCGCCATTGCCGCCACCGATGCCGGCTCCGTCGCTCCCCAATGTGTTTGCTTTTACCGTTGCATATCCTTCGATGGTGATATTATCCGTGGCTTGGCCGATGTTTCCGCCAATGGCTGCTCCACCGTACCATCCTGCCTCTGCCCGCAGGCTTCCGGAGGTCTCTGTTTCTTCCTTTGCGGTAATGGTCTCGCCCGTGTCGCTGGTCTCATCTGTGATGGTCAGGTTTCCGTTGCCCTTTTTGTTCAGACCCGCCCAATACTCGCATGCACTGCTGTCCAGAACATTCTGGCCGTCCAGCTCAATTTTGGTATTTCCGGTACCCTTCACCTGTGCTGCTGATACTCTATAATAGCAGTTATACCATTCGTCGAAATAAAAATCCCTTCCTCCACTCGCATAGCGACTGGTGTTATCCACCTTAATATTCACATTACTGAGCCGGATCTTGAGTTCCTTGGCCGCATCGCCCACCCAGTTATTGATGACCCGGATGACGTTTTTGGTGGGGTTTTCGGCGCTGCCCTCTGCCGGAGTGGTCGGAGCAGGATCAGCCGCAGGGGCGTTGGCCTGAGTGGCCTCCCGGGTCTCTGCCGTAGGGGCGGCAGAGGTGCTGAGGGTGGGTTTGGTGGCCTGCTGCTCCGGATTCGGGTCTGCCGCCGGGGCGTACTCGTACACCACATCCTTCTTGGGGGGCTCCGTGGGGTCGTCCGTAGGATTCTCCGTGGGGTTGTCCGTGGGGTCCTTGCCCTCCTCAGAGTCCTCCTCTGCCTCGCTCAGGGTAAAGGCTGCGTCCGGGTCAGGCTGGCTCTCCCCGGCAGCGTCCGCAGACCCGGCTGCTTCCTGCTCCTGCGTGGCGGCACCGGCGGCAGGGGCTACCGCAGGATTTGCCCGGGTACCCTCAGCACGCTTAGCCTCCGTCAGGGTGGTATCCGCTTCGCTGGTGCCGTCCTTGATCACAATTTCGTTGCTCTTATCTTCGTAGGTGGTTCCCCCCTGAGTTACTTTCACATACTGCTTGCCGTCCGTACTCGTTATGGTCTCTACGTCAATGCTGCCGTTGCCGATATAGTAAATATCCGCAAAGGCCGGGGCTGCAATAGAAGTAACAATAGACATAATTGCTGCCGTAGACAGCACCCGCAGAGCCAAATCTTTTCGCTGCATACAAATCCTCCCTGTTGTACATTCAAAGCCTGTCCCGCAGCAAAAAGGATACCTCGTTCGCCTCCGCATGGCGGGCATCCCGGGGTGTCGTTCCCGCTTTTTGCACCAACTCGGCACAGGTCTTTTCATCATTTTCCCCCCCCCCCCCCTACTTTTTCAATGGTAATAATCTACAAAATTCCGCCATTTTATTTGTTTACTTTTTGTCGGGCCGGAAATGCAAAAACACCCTTCCCCTGCCGGTCAAGGCAAAGAAAGGGTGTTTTTATGCCCGGCAACAGGCCCGGCAGGGCAGCCTCTCAGACAAAATCCTCCCGCATGGGGGTGAAGATGTCCAGCAGGATGCCGGCCTCGGTGCAGACGCAGCCGTGCTCCACGCCGTCCTCTTTCAGGATGGTGTCACCAGCCCGCACAGTGTGGGTCACGCCGTCCACCGTGAACTCGAAGGCACCCGACACCACATAGGTGATCTGGGTGTGGGGATGATGGTGCAGTGCGCCCACGGCCCCCTTTTCAAAGGTGTTCTCCACGCACATCAGGCCGTCGGTGTAGGCCAGCACCCGGCGGGTGACGCCCTCGCCTGCCGCCTGCGGCAGAGCCTCTGCATGATAGACCCAGCGCTGTTTCTTCTCGGGAAGCTTCATATCCATTCCTCGTTTTCCGCCGCCAGACTGCGGCTTTTTTCTTCTATTATAGCGGCCCGGCCCCCGCAGCACAAGAGCAAACAAAAAAGACCTTCCCACTCTCCGGAATGGGAAGGTCTTTATAAGTGCTTAGTTCGCCTTAGAACTGACGTTCAAGGACATGATCACTCAATGATCTTGCCGACGACGCCGGAACCAACGGTACGGCCACCCTCACGGATAGCGAAACGCAGGCCCTCTTCCATAGCAACAGGGGTCAGCAGCTCAACGTGCATCATGA
>ENA-OWRC01002379-OWRC01002379.1-human-gut-metagenome-genome-assembly--contig:-NODE-2379-length-14777-cov-3.461350_pt1 | contig 14777 bp, 7 predicted proteins | sample MGYA00248268_ERZ651895 | MGnify/ENA primary metagenome ERZ651895 (study PRJEB26924, sample SAMEA4378242) | human gut metagenome | biome: human gut; feature: human-associated habitat; material: faeces...
CACACGGACCTGAACCGTGCGCGTCTGCCAATTCCGCCATTCCTGCATATCAAATTGCTTTGCTGCCCCGCAGCTGACAAAGCATATAATACAACAACGACATTTAAATGTCAACACTTTTTTTCTGTTTTTTCAAATGCATATTTTTTATATTTTTTCCGAAAAACTGTTGACATTATGCCTTACTTTTGGTATCATTTCTTCTTGTCGGAAACAATAATGACGACACATGCGGAAGTGTCGGAACTGGCAGACGAGCAAGACTAAGGATCTTGTGACTATTGCAGTCGTGTGGGTTCAAGTCCCATCTTCCGCATCAAAAGACCTCAACCTTTGGTTGGGGTCTTTTTTGCGGACGGAGACATGAACCCAAGGTTCATATCTCCGCTTCGCTCCGGTCGGCGCAAATCCGAGATCCACCGGATCTCGTGCGCCCCATCTTCCGCATTATTTAATTTGGTGCAAAAGCCTTATAATCAAGGCTTCCGCGCTTTTTTTGTTTTTAAACTGTTTGAACACCCTTGAACACGTTCACATGTGGCATTTTGCCACTGATTGCTGCTTCATAGGCAGATACCCTATCTTCCAGCGGTTCCGTTGCAAAAATGTAACTCTGCTGTGTCGTCATAAAATTATAATTCATCTCACAATTTTCTATCGTTAGTCCACGCACATTTACTCCAAAAACATTACTTCACTTTAAATATTATTTTTCTTGAATATTCCTCTAAAATCATGTATATTAAAATAGTTTGATAATCAAACAAATTTCAAAGAAAGGTTTTTACATAAATGAAAATCATAAAAAAGAAAAAACTCAGCATCAAAAAGATCATACTGATCATCCTGACAATTTTTGTTGCTCTGCTCGTTCTGATTTCCCTGTTTGCCGGAAATTACCTTGTAAATTATTCTATTGGCCGCTCTGGTGATGGTGGAAATAGAACTGTTGCACTGGAAATCCCGGAAACTGCCGATGATACCGAACGTACCATTGCAGAAGGAAAAATTGCACAGCAGGAAGCAAACGAAACATTTCTTGCTGAAAATCCCGGTCAGACAGTTGAGATCACATCTGAGGATGATATTCACTGCAGTGGCATCTATTATCCAAATGGCAACTCCCATGACTGGGTCATTGCCCTGCATGGCTACCGTGGCGACCACCTCGGTGCAACCAGTCTGGCTCAGCATTATCACGATCACAATTATCAGGTATTAACACCAGATCTTCGTGCCTGCGGTGATACGGATGGCAATTATCTTGGAATGGGATGGTTAGACCGAAAAGATATTCTTTCCTGGATTGACTGGATCATTGCTCAGGATTCCGATGCCAAAATCGTTATTCACGGTATTTCCATGGGTGCTGCCACAACCATGATGACAGCCGGAGAAGATACTCTGGATCAGGTAGTTGCCTTCGTTGAAGACTGCGGTTATACCAGCGTATGGGACATTTTCTCCAGTGAATTAAAACTTCGATTTGGCATGCCGAAATTTCCGCTGATGTATACAGCAAACCTGTTTGCCATAGCAAAAGCCGGTTATTCATTCAAAGAAGCATCTGCTCTGGATCAGGTAAAAAACTGTGAAAAACCAATGCTGTTCATCCATGGCACAGTCGATGATTTCATTCCATATGAAATGATGGATACTTTATATCAGGCAAAACCTGGTGATAACAAAGAAAAAATCACCGCTCCGGGCGCAGGCCATGGAGAAGCCATGTATCTTCTGGGAGATGAATACTGGGATGATGTCTTTGCATTTTTAAATAATTTTTAAATATAGCTTGACATCTCCTACTTATTTTGTTATTATAATCAAGTCGTTTGAAACAACTACATAATGACAAATGCGGAAGTGTCGGAACTGGCAGACGAGCAAGACTAAGGATCTTGTGATTATTGCAATCGTGTGGGTTCAAGTCCCATCTTCCGCATTATTTAATTTGGTGCGGAAGCCTTATAAATCAAGGCTTCCGCGCTTTTTTTATTTTTAAATTGTTTGAACACCCTTGAACACGTTCACATCCGGCATTTTGCCACTGATTGCCGCTTCGTAGGCAGATACTCTATCTTCCAGCGGTTCCGTTGCAAAAATGTAACTCTGCTGTGTCGTAGAAATATCTTTATGACCTGCAAACATTCTGATTTCTTCATCTGACAAAAGCTTCGATGCTGCTAAATTCGAAATACACGTTTTTCTGATACTGTGATTTCCTTTTTGTGATGTTTCAATTTTTTTATTGATTCTGCGCAGTGTATTATTGATTGCATCATTGTGCATCCGTTCTCCCTGCGCATTTAAAAGCAGATATTCCGAACAGAACCCTTTCTGTTCATTGATCTGACATATCAGTTTAAAAAATGCCTTTGCATTACTGGTAAGTACAATTTCACGATTGGATTCTCTTGTTTTTGTATACCACACAACTTCATATCCATCACGTTTTACCGCCCCAGACTCATCATGTATATACTTTTTTACTTCCTGACGTTGAATATGTACTACTTTTTCAGAAAAATCTTCTTTTTTCAACGCAACAAGTTCTCCAACACGTAATCCTAACGTAAAATTCAAACCAATTGCCAGATACGCGACATTTTTTGTTTTTTTATATTGTTTCATGGCCAATTCAATAACGGATGTTTCTTCTTTTCCCATAAAAATCTGCTCTTCTGCCGTCTTTTTCTTTGGCTGTGCAAATTTTTTATAGGATATATTTCGAACATTTCGTGAAACATTATATTTTATGATGCTTGAATCGATTGCATAATCATACAGCATGTTCAAAAGTGATTTCATTTCTTTAAACTGCTTATTTGTCAGATGCAACTGCTCAATTTTGTCCAGATGCCATTCTTTTAAAAATGCTACCGTGATTTCGTCAAGATACTTTGTAATCAACGCATCTTCTTTGTAATACTTTTCCCATACCCAGTTAAGCTTGTGAGCATTGGCACAGGATGTTTCTTTTTCTTTATATTTCAGAAACATCGGATATAATATTTCAAATGTTGGTCGTTCTAAAACTTTTGCTTCTTCTCTTTTCTTATAAAATGCTACCAGTTTCTTTTCAAGCCCTTCGCGGGTTGTCGATGTCAGCGGTTTTCGTTTCTCATCATCGTTTTTTACATAAGTACGATATCGCTGATCTTTTTCTGAATAGTAGATTTTATAATTATGCTGTGCTAAATAATATTCTTTTTCCATATTTTTAATCTCATTCAGCACACTGTCTAACGTTTTCTCTCTAGCACGACATTCAATATTCGACAGTGCTTCTGCATCTGTATGAAAAAACATCAGTTTTTTCAAAATCGCACAGGCGTCCAATATTGAAATATTGGTCGTTTTGTATCACTCCTTCCATTTTGAGACTGCTTTTCTATACAAAACATATGTTTGCACCTAATTTACCAAATGTCAATCCCAATTTTATTTGCCAATTCAGATTTTGTTGATCACTTTTGATAAATCAGATGCAGCATTGTTTTATATGCCTAGCATAATTTCAATACCAATCACTTAGAATTCAACTGTTCCAACTGAATCTGCAATCTGATTACTTCTTTGTCTGCATCTCTGAGTTTATCTTCATATAGATTTCTCACTTCACGTTCCGTATCAGATATAGCCTGAAACACTTCTATCTGTACTTTGCTTTCGGCTTCGGAAAGTTTCTGCTTCATTTCCGACTGCAACTCATGCATTTCCAACTCATGATTTTTCTCACTTTCCAGTAATGCACGTTCCAATTCTTGTATACGTCCCTGATTATTGTTTTCCGTTTCTACCATTTTTGCATACTCAATCATCTTTTCTTCTGCTGATGCAAGTTTTTCTTTCAGATTTGCAATTGTTACATCTTTTTCTGCAGCTAATTTTACAACTGTATCTGCATACGCTTTTGCTTCTTCCACTTCTTTTGTTGCCTGTTTAACCACATCCGCATTCGCCGCTGCCATACACTCTGCTTCTTTTAACTTAGATTTTGCTTCTGTTACCTGCTCATCGGCTTCATCGCGAAGCTTATTTTTCAATGCAACCGCATCAGATAATTGACTTCTCAATTCCGTAATCGTATTATCCTGTCCAGCAACAACAGCATTAATCTGTTTCACCAAAGTTACAAGAGTCTGATCAACCGCTGTCAGGACAGGCTCTAATTCTGGATGCGTACCTCGCGTTTTTTCAGCATTAGCGATGTCCAAAATTCTTATCAATGCGAGTTCTCTCTGCTCATTCTTAGAATCAGTTTCATGAATATATAATCCAATTGTCTCTTCAAAATACGCATCTGTAGTATCTCTCATTCTTATACTTTTCGGTTTCTTTTCATCTTTTACTTCATCAGTTAATTTTCGGCTCATTGCTTTTATCCTTTCAAATTATTATGTATTATTATGTAAACGTTTACGCGTATACGTTTACTCATTTGTTGAATTGCACTGTTACTTTTTACTGCTATAACTATATATAATCATTTACTATATATTACGAATATAGCTTGTAATTGCGGTATCCTCGCGATTATGTCCAAGAGCAACGCTCACAGCCCTAACTGCTTTTCTGTCAAGTTTTTTCCCTTTTTCGTCAGATCTACACACATAAATCTCCGAGCGCATTTTTCCATCCGCACACATAATTTTGCGACTATAATCTAACGATTCAATCGGTCTTGCATACAGCTTGTACAAATACGTCGCATAATCTGCGCGATATCCGTGTACATCACAGTTGCTATTTATATAGTTCCACACCAAATCACTCGAAGCTGTATTCTGCATTCTGCGTATAACCTCATCTTTATGTGGACCCACAATCGGTGCAAGCCTTGTCTTTCCACCCTTATCTCGGCGATGTAGTATAAAATAATCCTGATCCGTGAAAAAATGTAATGCTTCTTCACACGCTTTGAGCATAGACATATCATGTGCTTTTTTTGCCTGATTCAAACGCTGTTCCACTCTCTTGCGGTCATACAAATCATCCCCACGCAAACGCTCCAATACATTACGCCGAAATCCGCAAGCCTGACAAAAATGAATCAGCTCCTCATTCGTCAGTTTTGAAAAGTGCTTATCACGTTCTTTCTGACCGCGGCTTCTTTTAATATCTACCCGGCTTCTGCGTGGACATTGAAATCGCTTCGGATCATCCGGCAGTATCCCATAGAACTTATTAAGCGCTGCCGCTTCCAAATTAATTGTCCATGCAGAACATCCTTCTTCAACCCTCAACTCCAGCCACTCCGCAACATACTTCTTTGCCTTTTTCATACTTTTAACTTCCGGATGCGTTTTCATAATATATTTGACAAAATAATTGATATGCTTTTTATACGTCTGATACGTACTTTTTGAATATATTTTGTTTCCAGTTGTTCCGTTCTTTTTTGCATCTGTTTTTGACTCACCAAAAGCAATCATACTTTGAAGCTTGTCATAAGCCTGCTGATGAAGTGTCCTTTTGTAATACTTCGATTTATTTCTTCCCATTTTACCTGTTCCCTCCTTTCTCTGAAATTTTTGTTAAAACTATTGCCGCAGAATGCCTTTTATCAAAGGCTTCCGCTACGCCATTTTTCGAGCCGATTCTTTCGGCAAGTCCGGCGTATGACTTTCATAACGCGTTTTTACTGCTTGCGTCTGCAGTCTCGATTACGATTTCGTAAAGATAACATTACCTCTTTCGGTATTCATCGGAACAATACGTGCAAATACGTCGAATCCACTTATTACCTAATTAGTATGCATCCCGAAATCTTTGGGTTTGAGATCCCTGCCGCATTTTATGCTTGTCTTACGACAAACAGTTCCAGATATGCGCGATCTGAACCAGCTTTTGTTAAAGCAGTGGCAGCTTAATCACCATAGTCCAGTACTTCAACTACTGGTGAGCATCTTTTTTAGTACGATACTCAAATACTTTTCTCCGCCGCGTCGACGGTTCGGACGGTTAACCACCGTCTACTCCATTTTGCAGATCATTTGATCTGCTGACATCTACAAAGCCGATGTCGTGCTTTCCTTTTGATGTCTTTCGACATTTTGCTGATGTTTCATTGTTTCAATGTCGCATCTGTTTTTCTCCATTTATCTTGTTACATATATAGTATGAAAGATAAAAAATTTTTGACTTCCATTTTTGTCCCTTTCTAATCCAAATTTTTAATTTCTTACTAAATTTAATTGAAATTTTATAAAATTCTTCTACTGCACGCTCTGGTTACACCGCTTCTACCCCCACTTAACGGTTTACTCGTTCATATATTTAGGTCGGCTCTACGCCTCCCTGCATATAAACGAGTAAACCGTTTCTGGCCTCTCACTACTCTTCCGACCAAATATAAGTGTGTATTTTCTTCTCTTCATGCATTTTTTCATTTCTTCTGTGGCATATACTTGTCATATTTTCAATCGGTGGCAAGTATATGTCGATCTATTTGTTTTTGTGACATATATTTGTCATACTTTAAACAGTGGCATATATATGTCGGAATATTATTTTCGTGTCATATATTTGTCGCATTTCAACCAGCGGCATATATTCGCCAGATTTATAAACGTGTCATATATATGACAAAAGATTCTTTTTCAATATAAAATCTATCAAAACAAAAAAAGTGGCAATATATTTTTTCGAACATCTCCGTTCCAAAAAATACTGCCACTTTTTTCTTAATTTCTATATTTCTTTCCCCATTCAATAGCAACATCTACTTTTTAATAGTAGAATAGTATATATCACGCATACATTCTCGACTAATACCTTTCACTGAAAATCCTATTTCAAAAATAGTTTTCCTGCACCATAGATTTCTTTAATCGTCACGCTTTCCAAATGTAAGCTCCATTAATTCTGCTGCAATCATTAATCTTCAAATTCAATAGTACGAATTTCAACAAATTCATTTGGATTTTTTGTAAGTTCTTTCCACTCTAGTAAATTTCTGTTTCTTTCTCCTCTTTTGTAATACTCTCTGGCAATCTCACAAATCTTACTTCTGCAATTCAGCTTGTGTCGTGCCTCTTTTTCAAAGTCTTCTGAACTAATAGCAGTGTCCTGCATTAATCTTGGAAGATTCATAAATAATACGTTTGTTTCCATTTCTGTAATGACATTATTCACCACAAGAGCATATAGTAAATCCAATGCTGGCACTATATTAGCTACTTCAGCATTAATAATTCTATATACCACCATTTTATAAGCCACCTTTGAAAAAGCGTTAACTTTTTCCATTTCCGCTATGTTAAATTTCATTCTAATACTTGCTAAATAGAAATTTTGCAATAATGTGATATTTTCTTCGGAATATAACCATATTTTTTCTTCCAGCCTTGAATATATCTCTTTGTTTTCGTTTAACTCCATAGTATCTGGTTCTAATTTTTCAAGTAATACTTTCTCTATTAGTTCTAATACAGTTGAAGAAAGATAATACTCTTGCAACATGTTAAAGTATTCTTCTATAGCTCTTTTTTCTTCAATAGAAACAATCCTTTTTCCTTCTTTTATTTTCAAAAGCAACATTTCTATCGCTATTATATAACTTTGTTTACTTCGTTCTTCTACTTGAAGTGCAGTACGCTGTCTCTTTTTCCAAGAAATATTAGTTTTTATCAATTTAGTCATTATTGAAAAAACATTTTCATAATCTACGGTATTTGAGTCAAGATCTGGAAGTATATCAATAAAATCCCTATATGATCCTGTATGTGAAGAAAAACAAGCATCATTACTATCTTGTTCAATCACTTCCAAAACCCCTTCTAATATCGAATTCACTTTTGACTTATAACGTTCTTTGTTTATATGATACAGAATACTTTGCTTCTCACAACTTTGATCTGTTTCTAAACATTGATATAAATATTCTTCATCATTCTTTTGCAAATAAATTAATTGTGCTAATATCAGCAATCGTTGTAATGCATCATCTTGTTCTTTTGTTTCTCCATTCTCGATCAATTGCCGAATTTGAATTATAACATTATTATATAGCACATCCTCAATTTTGTATTTTTCCTTTGGACATTTTAAATATCTTACAGGATCACAATATTTTTGCCTTTCATTTGTTTCCATCGGAAATTTTAAAATCTTTTCAATACGTTCACCCTGCTCTTTTTTTGTATACGCATTACAAACGCCTTTCAAAATTTCATTAATTCCTTTAAAATTATCCCGTACATTACTGCTGCAAAGAACCAACATATCATCCAAAATCTGATCCAATACCCCAAGTGAACATTTATAACATAGTCTTGAAATAATTTGTGGGAGAATTTTTGCTGCATTATCGTATACAGACCTAGACCAAATAGCATTCTCAGGCTTTACATTTTTACTCACAAGTTCAAGCATTTTCAAATATTCGTGTATACAAGTGTCAACTTCTTTCTGTGTCATCTTAGATAATTTATTTCTTCCAAATAAAATATCCAATTCCTTATCATTTTGCGCAATCAGCATTTGTATTAAGCACAAATGTGGATAATACAAATATAATGCTTCAATCATTCCTTGAAAACCCTTTGTATTTGTCACCATTTGTATCCTAAATGGATGACCAGTCTGTTCCAAAAATCTTAAGTAGTCTAAGGCATAATAAACTTTTGGATTATTTCTAGCCATGTACAATGTATAAGTCTTGCTTAAATCATAATTTGTTTTCACTTCTGACTCTGGTTTTGTCTCTTCCTTTTCGTTTAAACGAGAACAGTATTCTTCGTTTTCCTCCCACCAGCCAATATCCCCCGTTTGAATACTATCTTCCGATTCTTCATTTTCATTTCTCGGCCAATTACTTTGTCGAATGAAATTTAACAGCGTAACAACACATTCTTCCATCGAACACAAATATTCATCTTTACTATTTTTCACTAGCTGTTGACGAATTTTAGGAAGAATTTCACCAAGAATTTGTTCGCTTTTATCCGTTTCACCAGCGACTGCATACATGCAACTTTTGATCATTGGCCAATATAAATCTCCCTGTGTCAAATTCCACTTATTTAACAATTCTACCAGATTTGTATCTTCAAAACGATACATCTTCATCCACCAATCATTAGCATATAAAAATTGTTTATCTTCATATTTTAATGTTGATTCTTGAATTTTCATCCTACATAGATCATATTTTTCCCAGTCTGCTAATTCACGAAATGATCTCAACAATTGTAAATAAATGTATTGTATTTTATATACTGCTTGTTCTTCCTGTCCTCCATTTTTCTCTAATATATCCCAAAATTTCTCTACTGTTTGTACTATAATCGGACGACCTACAATATTTAAAAACCTCACATACTCATACATATATTCTACTTGCTTATTAAAGGAAATATCTACAAGTTTTTCTTTCTCCCCAAAAAAATATTCTCCATTCTCTAGTTCTTCCAACACACAATTTACTTTATATTTCATTTTCCAAGGCAAAAAAATCCAGCCTGGATAAGATTCATTCAGAACTCTTAATTTTTTTATTTTTTCCTCATAACTAGCTTCTGCAGATAACCCTATTTCATTTAAATCAAACCACTGATTCTTTTTTTCTTTTTCTTCAAGTAACTCTTTTAGACGTTCAAAAAAGCTTATAAGTCTTCCTGAGATTTCTTCTTTTGGATATAGTTCCTGCAAGTCCACTACAATTATATTTTTATCAAATAATAATTTTTGTTTCGTCTCTGAAATATGAGTTACTGAAATCATGTATATTTTTTGTGAACTACTTTTCCCCAAATTGTCATGAATCCATCCAATCCAACTAAGAAAATTTGGATCTTCACAAGAAAACCCTATCATGCAAAACACATTTTCCAATAAAGCTTGTTGAACAGTATTTACCATTGCTGCAAATTTTATTGGATACGTTCTATAATCTTCTTCGGTAATAATAAATGGACGTTGCGACGGAAATGAGCCATGAAGCTTTAAAATTCTCGGTGCATCGTTACTATTAACCAAGTCTTCCTGATTCACTACCACATTATATCTTCTCTTAGATACTTTATCTGCCGCACGTTCTAAAAGAGTATCATAATTTGTTGTAAACACATCTCTCCATGGTAATTCCATTAATTTTATATACACTTCTGATGGTCCATAATCTTCATCTGGAACGGCTTCCTTTAAAATGTTTTCCAATTTTGGACGCCCTACTGTAATTTCAACCTCCTGCGCCAACCGCAAAGAGCTATTATATTCTTTTCCAGGTCCATCATTTCCATATACTGTATCATAAAACATATCAGATAATTCATTCCAGTTTTTAAACCACTTATCTGTAGAGGAAATTTTATCCGCATTTTTTGAAAATCCAGCTCCAATCATCACCGCTGCATGATTTGCCGACATTGCCTCTGCGATCTCTTTTATGTAGTCCACAAATATCCACCTTCTACTTTATATTCGGTACTATTTTTCAACATTGTACGCGTTTAATTTTTTAGTACTATTATTCGATTAGTATATCATTTATAAAAGAAAAAGTACAGAACAACACCGAATGTTCGTTCTGCACTTCTCCAAATCATACTATCTTCCAATTTATCTTTTGCAAATAAATTCATATTCCCATATCATACTATTATTTTTAACTTTACGACAATTTCGTACATTTCTTTTCCTCCATTGCACGATTCTGTCTACGATAAACCACTTTTCTGCGTAAATTTCCTCTTAAAAACCACTTTTTGATAGTTTTCCTCTTAACTTTACGACATTTTCGTGCATCCTTTCCTCTCCATTGCACGATTTTGTCTACAATAAACCTCTTTTCTGCGTAAAATCCTTCTTAAAAACCACCTTTTGATAGTCTTTTCCTCTTACTTTGCGCCATTTTCGTGTCCTTTCTCTTTTCGTTGCACGATTTTGTCTACAATAAACCACTTTTCTGCGCAAAGTTCCTCTTAAAAACCACCTTTTGATAGTCTTTTCCTCTCACTTTGCGCCATTTTCGTGTCCTTTTTCTTTCCATTGCACGATTTTGTCTACAATAAACCACGAATCTGTCTACAATTCAACTCCCTTCCCCCGATTTATCTCCGCAACCAGCTCCTCATACTTCCGCTCATCAATAATATATTTCCGTCTGATCAATATGTAAGCCGCCACAATAGCAACCACCGGCACAGCCACAATCCCCAGGCGCAATATAAATCTCTGGCCGGCATCTGCTGTCTGAATAAATTTATCTGCCTGCACAATCACATTTTCTGACGTAATTTCTCCCGTTCCGGCCTGTATCTCCAGCCCGGATATTTTCTGACTGATTGCATAGATATTGCTGATAATCAGTATTAATGCAACAACCGCCTGATCAACGGCACTTGCCAGCTTTGTCGCAAAAGACCGTACCGCTGAAATAATACTGTCGTGCCGTTCATGGAACCTCACTTCATCATACTCAATCGTGTTATTTAACATAACGATCATCGTAATATTAAAGGCACCCTGTGAAAAGAAAATCAGAAAGCCAATAATATTCAGCAGGATCACACTCTTTGGCAAAATATAGCCGACACTCATAAAAAGCATGTAACCTATGATCGTGATAATAGTAGCTGCTGTTATGATCTGATTACGTGTAAACTTTTTGGAAAGCTCCGCAAAAGATGCCTCTGACAGCAGCGTTCCCAGTCCATACATGATCGTAAACCAGAATACAAGACTGCCGCCCACAGAATATCCAAATTCAAAATAGAAGAAATTCATTCCGATCATGATCAGCAGACCATTTCCAATCTGAAACAGCAGGCAGGCAATCCCGATCACGATCAACTGATCGTTTCTCAAAAATATACGGAACATATCTTTTAAGGAAAGCGTCCGTTTCTTTTCCGGGCGTTTTCTTTCCTTTACGCCAAATACGGTAAGAAGCTGGAAGCCAATAAAGCAAAATGCAATGACGATCGCCGCTGTCCGATACGCCATGATCGCATTTCCCGCAACCATATCCGGAAGCAGTCCTGCAACCGAAAACTGTCCGATGCAGATAAAAATTCCCTGTACCGTCACCAGCCAGTTCCGCTCTCCCGGATCTGAAGTAAGTCCCGGCAGCATTCCCCAATAAGCAATATCATTCATGGTGTATGTCATTCCCCACAAAAGATAACCCACTCCGAAAAATGCCACAAATCCCCATCCTTCCGGTCTTACCGTAAACAGACAGATGATCACAATGCTGTTTAAAATTACCCCCATAAAAATCCATGGTTTAAATTTTCCTGCTTTCAGGTGTGAATTTTCAATAATGATTCCCATCATCGGATCATTGATCGCATCCCACAACAGGCACACTACCATGATTGCTGATATTGCCGCGTATTGGGCTACTGTCAGCTTCATCGTATATTGAATATAGGTAAGAAGAAACATGGAAACCAGTGCATATGCCATATCCCTTCCGGTAGCGCCGATGCAATAAGTCCATTTTGTCCGTTTATCTAATTTCGTTCCTTCCATATAGATCTCCCCTTTCCCCATTATTTTTTCAACATCCGCTTGAATGCCCTCAAATATTGTTTATTCGCATTAAGCACCAGCAGATCAATCAATTTCGGTGTTGCTATTCCGCCACTGGTAGCAATCAGTCCTTCCAGATTTCCTTCTTCCACGCCCATTTTTACCATTTTGAATGCCGGATCCTGCTCTGACTTTCCTCGAAGCATGATCTTAAGCCCTATATTCACGATTCCACGAACGCATTTGCCAAACAGGGACGCACTTACAACGTCCTGATACGAATCGTAAACCGTATATGCTCCACGCGTTTTTTCCCTATCGTGTTTTGGTTCCCCGCCCAGAAGCTGGTAAAACTGTTCTGCACAAATCTCCATTCCATGCGGCTGCTCCTTAAAATAATCCGGAAACAGTTCCCTTTCATTCCGAAAATAAGAATTTCCAGACACTTCTATCTCTGCATCTAATCTCAGATCACGCACTGAAGCTCCAATGCAGATACGGTATTTACCACCAAGCACTGAAAATGCTTTTTTCTCCACATCATAAACAGAAAAACTCCTCTCATCCAATTCCAGTGTCACTTCTTTTTCTTCTCCCGGATGTAAAAATACTTTCTGAAATCCTTTTAATTCGATACTGCTTCGGATCACATCAGATTCTGGCGGGTAGACATATAACTGTGCTGTTTCCGAACCCCTTACACTTCCGACATTTTTAACCTTAAAACAGACTTTGACTTTCCCACCACTATATGTTTCCGGCACTTTCAAATCTGAATAGGAAAAAGAAGTATACGATAATCCATAGCCAAACGGATATCTCACCGGAACATGGAACGTTTCATAATAGCGGTAACCCACAAAAATGCCTTCCCGGTATTCCACATCATCATGCGGCGGTGCAAAATACCGCCATGCAGGAGTATCTTTTTCAGAAAAAGGAATCGTCTCTGCCAGTTTCCCGGATGGATTCACTTCCCCACTGATCAGATCGGCAACTGATTCGCCTACGGCCTGTCCTCCAAGATACATATGTAATATCGACGCAACATTCTTTTCAAAACTAAAATCCATCGGTGCGCCGCCAAAACTGATCGCTGCAATATTCTCTTTTCCAACACATTCTGCAATTTCAGATAACAGTTTCTCCTGATTCTGTGGAATTCGAAGTGTTTTCCGATCGTATCCTTCTCCTTCGTAGGCTTCCGTAAGCCCGATAAAATACAAGATTACACACTCATTTTTTTCATATTCCCGTTTCAATTGCTCCAAAGCATTCTGCAGTTGCTTTTCTTCCAACCCTTTGGTCTCATTCCAATATCCTCGTATGTAAACTGCCTGATATCCCTTTTCCCGTATTGCTTCTATTGCATTTTTCATCATTGTCGGCTGGATATGGCTGCTGCCGCCACCCTGAAACCGCATTTTTTCTGCAAGTTCCCCGATAATGATTATTTTCTTCTCTTTTCCAATCGGCAGCACACCATTATTTTTTAAAAGCACTGCACTCTCATTTTCCAGCTTGCGTGCTGCCTGATTCTGCTCTTCCATATCCACCGCATAATGTTCTTCCACATTTTCATGAAGTGATACGAAATTTAGCAGCACATTTTTCACCCAACTATCCAGCTCCTGATCCGTAATCTGTCCGTCCTGATATGCCTGTTTTAACACATTCGTATGAAACACTTTCGGATCCGGCATTTCCAGTGTCAGGCCATTTTTCATGCAGCTCACAATGTCATTTGCCGCACCCCAGTCTGACAACACGCCGCCCTGATACTTCCATTCTTTCTTCAAAATATCCGTCAGTAAATATTTGTTTCTCGCTGCAAATTTCCCATTAATCCGGTTGTAGGAAGCCATGACAGAAGTTGGTTTTGCCTTTTTTACCGTTTCTTCAAACGCTGGCAGATAGATTTCCCTCAGAGTCCTTTCATCGATCTGACTGTTTGATGTCATCCGCCTTGTTTCCTGTGAATTAACTGCATAATGTTTTAAACTTGTGCCAATTCCAAGGCTCTGTACACCCTCGATATATCCCGTCGCCAACTTTCCAGTCAGATACGGATCTTCGCTGAAATATTCAAAATTCCTTCCGCATAACGGGGAACGCTTGATATTGATCCCGCAACCTAACACCATGGAGATCTGCTCTTTTTTTGCTTCCTTTGCAATCGCTTCCCCCATCTTTTTCACCAGTTCCGGATTCCAACTACAGGCAATGGCACTCGCCGTTGGAAAACAGGTTGCCGGTTTGCTGGTTTCAATATCCCCGACTTTCTCCTGCTCCAG
>ENA-OWRC01002396-OWRC01002396.1-human-gut-metagenome-genome-assembly--contig:-NODE-2396-length-14680-cov-3.306598_pt1 | contig 14680 bp, 9 predicted proteins | sample MGYA00248268_ERZ651895 | MGnify/ENA primary metagenome ERZ651895 (study PRJEB26924, sample SAMEA4378242) | human gut metagenome | biome: human gut; feature: human-associated habitat; material: faeces...
TGTTTTACATGATGCTCATAACAAAACCGAGCGATGTGATACTGTCCAGATGCGCAGATTTGATTGAATTGCAGATGAGAAAACTGAAGGGGACAGATGGATTTGCGCTAAAGGAAATGGCTACCTGCATCCGGGTAGATGCAACAGGGGCTTATGAACCTTTGATGCCGATCCCTGTTATTCCGGGATTAAACAGCAAAAAAATTGAAATGCGGGTATTGCAGTACAAAAATGAAAACTTTAAAGAAACGATGGAAGAGTTCAGACGGGTATCTGACTGTGGAAGCTACGATTGTACTGACCATTTTTATGTTTGCCATGTTGTTTTTGATGAATATGGGTCAGGTATATCGGGCAGAGAATTATATGGCGCACGGTGTTTTGCAGACAGGAAAGGCGTTGGCGTTTAAAAGCTATGAATATGCCAATGAGAATAATTTTGAAATGGCAGCGGATCTGTTGAACAACTGGCTTGGAATCGGTACAGACCGTTCTCAGATCAGAGGTTTGTGGATTGACGAGAATTATCAGGAGGCTGTAAGACGGTCTTTTGGAAGTATGCTGGCGGGTTCGGATGCAAAGGCGGACGAAGAATTAAAACACATGGGGATAAAAGGCGGTCTTAGCTCCATTGATTTTAGTGGAACTGCAAAGAGCGGAACGGATTTGGAAATATATGCGAAGTACGATATAGAGCTTCTTTTTCCGCTGTTTGGATTTGAAAAGATCACGTTGCAGTCCCACGCACTATGCGGCCTGTGGGAATAGGAGAACATATGAAACTGGAACAGATAAACGGGAGCAATTATTTAAGCTTTCCCAATATTGAGGAAGAAGAGACGGAAGAATTTGAGGTAGAAATTCTGGAACAGAATGCGATTCCAGGGTTACTTCCTTTTCGAATGGAGCAGGAAAATCATCAGAAAACCTTTCTGTATTCTGTTGGAAATGAGATATCGCTTTCAGAATGGAAGGAGGGATTTCATTCTGAAAATGAAATTCTTGACGTCTGGAAATCCATTGCAGAGGTCTGTATAGAAACAGAAAGTTGGTTGCTGGATTCAGAGAAGCTGTGCCTGACGATGGAGACCGTTTTTATCGAAAAGACAGCTCCTGTCTGCAAAGCAGTTTATTTACCGGTAAAGGGCAGTACAGAGACGGGATTGAAAAATCTTTTAAAAGAATGGATCGAGATGATCCCATATAGCAGAATGGCAAATTACACAGTTCTGTTTGATATGATGAATGCCTATAGCCGCAGTGTGATCCGGACGGAAGAAGATTTGTTGAGGTGGGTGACAGAGAAGCAGAACCACTGTAGGAAGGATTCTGAGGAAATTGCTCCTGCAATTTCAGAACAGAACCAGCAGGAAAGCATCCAGCAGGTTTCGGATCTGGCAACTGCAGTACATTGCAGCATTACACAGAAAGAAATGGCACAAGATCAGCAGAAGGATTCCGGAAAAAAATCCTTCTTCCATAAGGCAGATAAAAAAGAAAAGGAAAAGCCGGAAAAAGGGAAGGCAGAAAAAGGGAAGGCAGAGAAAGGGAAGGAGCTTCCGCTTCCGGGAGAGCTGAGTCTTCCGGAAGGATTTGCTGTACCGGAAAACGCCGGAATACCTGAACCAAAAAACATAGAAAAGGAAGCTCCAAAGCGTCCGGTATTTTCTTTTGGCAATCGTAAAAGAGAAAAGGAAGAGCAACCGGATATGGTAATGCCTGTTACTCCGAAGAGAGAGACCAGCGCATATGTGGAACGGGATACATCGGATACGGTTTTTGTGGAGGATGTTGTAGAGAAGACAAAAAAAACAGCACAGCTTCAAAACCGTCAGAATGGGCAGATTTATATGCTGGCACCGAAGGTAACAGTAATTGGGACGTCAAAGGGAAATGCAGATATCTGTCTGGATGAATGTCGTGTGGTAAGCAGAAGACATGCCAGGATCAGCTGCGAGCAGGAGCAATACTATCTGGAGGATCTTGGCTCTAAAAATGGAACCTATGTAAACGGCACAGAATTGGAAGCAAGTACACCGGTTTTATTGAAAGATAAAACGGTGATTCGATTTGCAAATCAGGAATTTTTATTTTTGCTGGAGAAATAAACGGAAAGGTGTAAAAGACACATGAAACTAAGCAGAGTGTTAGGCGCAGTCGTTGCGGCAGCGGGACTTTTGGCAGGGACTGTATATGCAAAAGAAGAGATTCAGATTATGCAGACGATTACAAATCAGAAGCAGTTGGAAATTTATGTAAAAGCTCCTGAACTGCCTGAAACGTTCTCTATTCAGATCGGAAGAGATTCCTGTGAGGATGTTCAGATCGTTGATTTGCAGGAAGATCAGAAAAAAATACAGACGTTTATTTTTCTGGATAATTCTCTCTCTATAACAGAAGGCAACCGTGAAAAAATAAAGGGATTTCTGAATACCTATCTGGATGAAAAATATCAGAATGATGAAGTGAGCCTGTACCTGTTTGGAGAAGAAGCAAAGCCGGTTATAGAAAATTCTGCTGATGGAGAAGAAGTAAAGCAGGCGCTTGAAACAGTAGAATATACCGATCAGAATTCCTGGTTGATCGACGCTGTTTATGATGTGCTAAAGACGCATGAGAACGATGCAGTTTATACAAGAGTGATGATTATTTCGGATGGTGTAGACGAGAAAACCATTGGCTATACAAAGGAAGAATTTGCAGATTTACTTGGAAGCACAGGCATTCCGATGTATGCAGTTGGATGTGTTTATAAACAAAATCAGAATGCATTGGAACAGTTTTTTGCGCTTTCCAGAAAAACGGCGGGAGCTGCTTTTTTATTAGATGATATCTCCGATGAAAACGAAATTGCAGCTAAGCTGCTGGAAGACAGCAACATTTCCTGTATTACGGCAACCATTCCGGAGGCACTTCAGGATGGAAGTGAGAAAGCTGTACAGATCAAGTTACAGGATTCTGATGGGGAAACGGAAGTTCATACCCAGGCGAGGATGCCGTTTGGAGAGGCTGCAGAGGCAGTTAATACCGTAGTTTCTGAACCGGAAGAAACAGAATCTATAGCAGAGGAACCGGAAACAACAGAAAAAGAAACTGTTTTGGTGGAAGAAAGCGAAAGTGAAGCAGAAAACCAGCAGAATACGGAGAAGGCCTTTGATCCGGTAACAGTAGTCGCGATCCTTGCAGTTATTGCCGGGGTCTGCTTTCTGATTGCCAGAAAATGGAAAGACGGGAAAGAGGGAAAAAAGGAAAAGGCTCCCAAAACAAAAAAAGAAAAGAAAGCAAAGGAAAAAGAGCTGGAATTAAAGCTTCCGGAAATGCCGGTAAACGAGAATGCAAGGCAAAACGTGATGCCAATGGAAAAGCAAGACAGTGACGAAACCTGTCTGATGGAGGATGGTGGAGAAACCCTGTTTATGGATGGGACCAATGCAGGCAGCTGGAAGGATGAAATCTTATTACTCCGACTGCAGGATATGGATCATCCGGAGCGTGTTTTCCAATATCCGGTTGCGGGAAACGTATTTATAGGCAGAACGGCGGAAGCAAACCAGATTGTACTGGATTATGACCGTTCAGTATCCGGACGGCAGTGCAGAGTTTATGCAAAGGGAGATCGTATTTTTGTGGAAAATCTCAGCAATGTGAATATAACGCAGGTAAACAGTGTGAAAGTAGAACGGGATATCCAGATCCATTCCAGCGATATTCTGAAAATGGGACACGTTCAGATGCGGGTGCAGCTAATTCGAAAATGAGGCAGACGAATGTAGCTGGTGGGAGAAAAGAGGAATTGACATGTCTGGTTTGACAGGAAGTGAATTACTTTTTTACGGAGGCCTGGCAGGGATGGCTGTTGTACTTTTGGGCGCAGTAATTGCAGTAATTCTGTTTTGGAGCAAAGGTAAAAAACTGAAAAAGACATTGGAGGAGGAATACGGAGAGCCATGTCACAGGTAATTGCCGGAATTTATGAAATAGACCGACCGATTGGAACCGGGGGTGTCGGAACCGCATATCTTGGATGGCATCTGCGTTTGAACAAGCAGGTAGTACTGAAAGCAGACCGACGGACGCTTGCGGCAAAACCGGAGTCGCTGCGCAGAGAAGTTGATCTACTCAAAAGCCTGAGTCATACCTATATTCCGCAGGTGTATGACTTTGTGGAAGAAAATGGTGTGGTCTATACGGTTATGGATTACATAGCAGGGGAAAGCCTGGACAAACCGCTGAAACGTGGGGAAAGGTTTGAACAGCCGCGTGTGATCAGATGGGCGTGTGAGCTTCTGGAAGCGTTATGTTATCTGCATAGCAGACCGCCCTATGGAATCCTTCATGGAGATATCAAACCGGCGAATATTATGTTGAGACCGGATGATAGAATTTGTCTGATTGACTTTAATATTGCGCTGGCATTGGGAGAAAATGGCGCGGTAAAAGCCGGATCGAGCAGAGGATATGCTTCACCGGAGCAGTATGCGGAAGCCATACCGGAGCCAGACAGTGCTGTTTTGGAAAGAAAAGGAAAAAGCGAAACAGCATCAACAGAAACCGTATGTACAGAGAAAACACCGGATGCAACAGAAGCATTGGAGTGTACAAAGACCCTCAGCATGCCAGGCAGCGCTGGAAGCAATTCGGGAAGCAGTTCACAAAGCAGTGGCAGGCTGTTGGATGCCAGATCCGATATTTATAGTCTGGGTGCTACGCTGTATCATCTGATTTCCGGGAAAAGACCGGAACCCGAGGCAGATAAGGTTGTGCCGCTGACGCCGGATGTATGCAGCAGGGCTGTTGCAGCAATTATCAAAAAAGCAATGGAATCGGATCCTGGAAACAGGTATCAGAGTGCACAGGAAATGCTGGAAGCGTTTCAGACACTCGGAGAAAAGGATCCGAGAACCATTCGGTATCGGAGAGCGCAAAAAATTACCGGAGCAGCTTTTGTTACTTTATTTTTGATCTCCGGAGCAGCGGCGCTGGTTGGTTCGAAACAGATCGGAATGGTTCAGGAGGCGTTGGCGCTTTCGGAATATTCGGAAAATGCACTGCGGCAGGGAAAGGTGTCAGAAGCAGTGACGCTGGCACTGCAGGCTGTATCGAATAACAGTCTGTTTGCAGAAACAGCTGTTGCACAGGCGCAGTATGCATTGACAGAAGCCTTGGGCGTGTATCAGCTTGCAGACAGCTTTCAAGATTTAGACGCGATCGAACTTCCGGCGGCTCCGTTGGATATGGTGTTATCGCAGCAGGGAAACAGACTGGCAGCTTTATACGCATGGAAACTGACAGTGTTTGATACAGGGACACAGGACAAAATCATAGAATTACCGTTGATACATTCTGCACTGGCAGATGCAGTTTTCCTTGGTGAAGACCGGATGATTTATGCAGGAGAAAACGGAGTGACCTGCGTAAATCTTGCAACCAAAAAATCGGAATGGACAGTGGATAAAGGGAGCAGAATCGCTGTTTCAGAGGATGAAAGTCTGGTTGCCGTTGTTTCGGAAGCCGGAAACAGTGCATACATCTATCGGGCTTTGGATGGAGAAAAGGTTGCAGAATATTCCTTTGACGGACGAAGAATGCAGGAAACGGAAAACACAATTTTTGCAGATCCCAGAGATACTGTTTTTTCCCTCAGTCAGGATGGAAGTGTTCTGGCAGTCAGTTTTTCGGATGGATCGTTGAGCTTTTTTGATTCAGAAGGGGAACATTGTGTCTACCAGAATCCGGAAAGCATGTGGTTCGAGGGTGGATTTTGCAGAGATAATTTTGTGTTTGCTGCAGGGAAAAAAGGAGGAAGCAGCCTCTATTTGGCAGAGCTGGATTCCTATGGTTGTCTGGAAGGATACAGCTCCGCAAATAAAATTCATGTCCGGGTTGGAGAGGAGAAAGTGTATCTGTCCGATGGAGGAATGTTAGAAGAGCTGGATCTTTCTGATGGTAGAGAAAGGGAATGCGCCTATACAGATTCCGCAGGGATTACAGAGTTTTCGGTGGATGACAAAACGGCTCTTGTCGTGACAGATGATCAGAGGTTTTCGATTTATAATGCTGCAGCTGTAAAAACTTCGGAGTGGGAAGAAAATCAAAACCAGAATTTTGCAGAGCTTCGTGGGGAATATGCTGCGATAGCAAACAGAGATGAGAATTTTATCAGAATTTTGAAACTGGAACAGCATCCGGAAGCGCAGCTTCTTTCCTATGATGCGGGATACGTGCATGATGAAGCGAGGATCAGCCAAGATCAGAAAACGACGATGTTATTCGGGTATTTGGGGTTCCGGATTTATGATTTAACTTCCGGTGAACTGCGGAATGAAACGGTTTTGCCGGATGCAGAAAAAATTTATGACCAACAGTTTCGAAAAAATCACGATGTGTCGTTTTTGGAAGTGACCTGGTATGACGGCACTGTTCGGTGTTACAGTGCTGCAGATGGAACGCTGCTGTCAGAAGAAAAAAAGGATGCACCGGATCGGGATCTGGAAGAGGAGTTTGAGACAAAAGCGTATCGGATTCATTCTTCCCTTCATGAAGGGGCAAAAGTGTATGATGCGAAAACCGGAAAATATAAGGGCACACTGGAAGAAGATGCCTATCTTACTTATGTAAACGAAGTAGGGAAATATCTGATCATGCAGTATGTAAATGCGGATGGCAGAAAGTTTGGATATTTACTCAATCAGAACCTGGAAAAGTTGGCGTATCTGCCGGGATTTTGTGATCTGTCGGGAGAAATGCTGATTTTTGATGATGAATCCGGGAATTTGCGGCAAAGCCGCTTATATTCCCTCCGAGAGCTGATTGCCCTCGGAGAGTCCATAGAATCATAGGAAGGAAGGAGAAAAGAAATTGCTATGAAAAGGGCGAAAAAAGGCCTGGCTGTACTTCTTGCAGCACTCATGCTGATTCCATCTGTACCGACGATCGCGGCCGGAAAAACAACGGAAAAATCTGCAGTTGTAGAAACCGTTGAAACGGAAGAAACAAAGCAGACTGTAAAAGAAGAGCGTCCGGCAGAAAAAGAAAGCGCTGTAGAAGAATCTTCGGAAGTCTCAGAGACGAAAGAATCTGATGGGAAGAAGGAAACGACAGCGGAGACCAAAGAAAGCACTTCGGAAGCTTTTGAAGAAACGGAGACTTCTGAGACTGTAACGGAAACAGAAGAAACAGAAACCGAAGAGACTGAGGAAGAAACAAAAGAGTCTTCCGAAAAAAAAGAAAAGGCAACAGAGCCGGAAGAGCTGGTTATTGTCAATACCGGCAGCTTTGCCTGTCATGTTGTAGGAAAAAAGGATTTTGAAGAAAATGAACTCGGGGATGACTGCTTTGATGAAGCGGGCAATTATACCATTCAGATTCCGGAAGAAAATCCCTTCTTTCCCTACCAGGTACAGTTTACCTATGAGGGAGAGACGATTTGTCACTGGTTTATGAACCCGGAGGACAGCTTTACACTTGGTGGTCATAGATTCACAGTATCCGCATATTTTGACGGAACGGTTATCACTCAGATGACACTGGAAGTCGGCGGACAGGAAGTCGTTGTGTATCCGGAAGAAAAGGAATTTACAGAAGGGGACGGTGCAGCGCCGATGTCATTGCTGCCGCTGGAAGAGAGATACTTATCTGTAGATATGAGAGGATACACGCCGCTGGAGCTGTCGATGGTTTCTGTGAAGAGTATCTTTACAGGAAAAAATGAACTGAAGGATACGGATAAGCTTATCTGGAGATATGATTCTAAGAGCTATGAGTATAAAATCAGTGAAGCAGACGGATATCTTGACCTTGCATACGGAATGAAGGACAGTACCTACAGGTCATGGGAAATAATCACGGGCGAAGCAGATCAGCTGGCACAAAGCAACATCCGTTATAGCCTTGGCCTGCATCTGACAAAGTCTGCGGAATGGTTGATACCGTCTGTGTATGCTCAGGACAGCGCCGGAAACAGAAATGCTTACCACAGTGCTTCAGCAAATTATTCAGATAGTCTATATACTGATGGGACAAAAGACAGAGAGTTAAAGGTTGGTGCAGATCGGTCTGAATTTGATCAGAGCCGGCAAAGCTTTAGCTTTATGTCCCTTAAGCTGAATAAATCCATTTTTGAAAATACGAAGATCGATGAGATAAGGGCATATGCAGGCAGCTACACTTCGGCGGCAGAAGCAGAAACCGGAACAGATATTACCGATCAGCTATTTTGTTCAGATATGTCTGTAAAAGATGCGGGATATACGAACAGTAAGGGAGCAGTAACACTTGTTGCAAAAGATGTGTCAGGGAATACGATTGGCTGTCTTTCCATGGATCTTGAGTTTTTGAATTCCTATAATAGCATATCCGGACATTTATATAAGAAAACTTCAGAAGGATATGAAGAAAATGTAGATTATACAAAGACAGTGCGTATAAGCCAAAATAAAATTTCTGAAACATTGAAATTATGGAAAGGCTATGCAACGAATGATCCATATCGGTTGGATCTTGATTATTATGATAGCAGTTCGAATCAGAATAATAAAAAGGTCGTAGCCGCTTACGTCGGAGAATATGAGACAAAGGATGCTGCAGAGGCAGCAGGAAAGCAAAATATCAGGGATTTGTTGTTTGAAAATCCCTATGGTGCAGACGGTTATCAGGCAGATTTTGGCGCAGGCGTAACATTTTCTATATTTGTGGAAGAAGATGGATTCCAGAGAGTTTTTTATTACCAGGTAAAAACAGTGGAAGGTGATGCCGAGAAGGGTGGAACTTATTACGGTTTCAGTGCTTCTTTCTATGGGCTGAAGGACAGGGATGGAAAGGCAGTTACCTGTTATATGGTGGATTCCGAGGAAGATTCCTATTCCGAATTCAACTATTTAACAATTCTTGTGGATAAAGATACGGATATTACAGCGCTGGCTCCGGTATTTAATCTTTCTACAGGAAGTACGATGTATGCGGAAGGCAGTAGTACAGCGGAAGTCAGCGGAAAAAGTTTACATGATTTTTCCAATGGCTGCATTGAATATACGGTTTCTTCCGGGGACGGGAGCAAGTCGCAGAACTACTGGCTGAATGTTGTAAAAGCAAAAGAGGGTGCAGGAGAGCTTTATATCAACAGCTTATCGGATCCGGATGCTTCGACCAGAACAGAAAATGGAACGATTTATTCCGAACGTGAAGTGATGGTCGACAGTTACCATAAGAGTATCCACGATATTTTAGTGGTAAATAGAGGAACGGAAACGATTTCAAATCTTGCAGCAGAGCTGTCCTCAGATACGCTGGAACTGGATCGGTATTGGACGTTAAGCGGAAATCATGATCTGGCTGGTCAGACAAGTGTGAAAAGCGGCGAGTTTAAGAATTCAAATCTGGCAAAAGTGCGCCTGAAAGTAAAAGACGGGGTAGCAAACGGAACAGAGATTTCCGGGACCCTGACGATTAAGGACGGCAGTCGAACTTTGATGGTATTGACTTTAACCGGTTCCGTTGGAGATCCCTGTATTACAACCAAAGACATTCCGGAAGCTGTAAAATATGTTCCGTATGGAACGATGATCCAGAACAGCAATAAATATTCAGATAATCATCCCGAATATAGACTGCTGGATGGAAAGCTTCCTGAGGGTATGGTAATCCGGGAAAATGGTGAAATTTATGGTGTTCCGAAGGAAAGCGGAGAGTTTACCTTTACGGTAGTGATGCAGAATAATTGGAAGTATTATCTCAGCAGCAGTACAAAAACATACACATTAAGAGTGCTGGAGAATACAGATCCCAATGTAGACGGAGCAACAGATCAGGGATACGATCTGACAGAAAGAGTTCAGAATGTTGACTTGAATAGCTCGAACGAGGATCAGCTGATGGTTTCTCAGGGTGTGTTGGGAGAATTTATTGATCTGTATCTGGACGGTGTGAAATTAACCAAAGACGTAGATTATACTGCAGAATCCGGTAGCACCAGACTTACGATCCGGAGCCAGACGTTGAAAGCTTCCAACGTGGTCGGAACGCATACGCTTGGTATAGAGTTCAGAACAGCTCAGGATGATGAACTGAGACGTGCGGCACAGAACTATATTGTATCTGGAAATGGAAACAGCGGAAATAATGGAAATTCCGGCAATAACGGAAACTCTGGAAATAACGGCAATTCCGGAAATGCAGGCAATTCCGATAATAGTGGAAATAGCGGAAATTCCGGCAATACACAGAATGGACAGTCTGCAGCTTCTGGAAAGGTGAATTCGTTAGGCTTAAACCAGGGAGCAGGGAATGGAACGGAGGCTGCACAGTCTGCAACAGCAGATGCCACACCGCTGAACATGTATTATACGATTCAGCCCGGTGATACGCTGTGGAAAATTTCGGAGAAATATTATGGAACCGGAATGTACTGGGAAAAGATTTATCAGGATAATAAAGATAGAATCAGCAATCCGAACCAAATCTATGCCGGTCAGGAAATCGTGATTCAGATGACAACCTTGACCAGTGCTGAAATCAGCGGAGCGGAAGATGTAACGTATTATGTTGTGCAGAAGGGTGATACGCTCTGGAGCATTGCCAGAAAACACTATGGGAAACGCAGATACTGGAAGAAGATTTGGAACGCAAACAGTGCGATCACGAATCCGAACCGTATTTATGTGGGACAGACCATTATTTTGCCGAAGCTTTAAAGGAATAAAAACAGAATTGATCCTCCTGAAAATGGGGGATCAATTCATATGAGGAAAAGGTATCAAAAACCGGTGGTAAAATGGGAAAGTCTATGGAAAAAGGAATGGTATTAGCCAATACATATGAAATACTGGAGGAGATTGGTTCCGGCGGCGGAGGTGTTGTATATAGAGCCAGACACACTCGACTGAATACGGATGTAGTAGTGAAAAAAATAAAAGATGAGATTGTCAATCGTGTAAACAATCGTCAGGAAGCAGATATCCTGAAAAGACTGAAGCATCCCTGTCTGCCAAGAGTTTATGATTTTATCGAGACAGATGATGCAGTCTATACAGTAATGGACTATATCCGGGGAACGAATCTGCAGGATGCTGTTAAGGAGCATGGAACGTTTGAACCAAAGCAGGTGCTTAAATGGACAGAACAGCTGGGAGGAGCGGTTGCCTATTTGCATAGCCAGAATCCGCCCATTATTCACAGTGATATCAAGCCTGCCAATATAATGCTTACGGAAAATGGAGATGTTTGTCTGATTGATTTCAATATTTCTCTGGCGCTTGGCAATACCATGGAGTCCGCAGTAGGCATCAGTGCAGGATATTCCCCTCCGGAGCAATATGCGGATCCTGCGTTGTTTCTCAAGGTTTTTAACCAATCTCTTATTTCAGCTCAAAATGCAGCAAAAACAGCAAAAAAGAATAAAGCAAAGGCTGAAGAAACGGAAGGAATTGAAGAGACGGAGCTTTTGGAACAGACACAGGAACAATCGGATGGTACGGAGTTACTGGCAGAGGAGGTAGATTCAGAACAGACAGAATTGCTCGTGGAGGAAAGGCATTCGGCGCCTGTTAGCTCTGCAACGGAAACTACAGAAGTGTTGACAACCTATCTCCAATATGTGGGAAAGGGAATCAATGAAAAATCTGATATCTACAGTCTGGGAGCTACGCTGGTGTTTTTGCTTGCAGGCAGGACATATGGAATGGATCCGAAGGTGAATCGGGAAATCGATGCATTTCTTTTCTCTGAGAATGAGGGATTGTCCGTTATTTTGAAAAAAATGACGTTGCCGAACCCGGATGAACGATACCAAAATGGTGTAGAGCTTCTGAATGCGGTAAGGAATATCCATAAATTTGATCATCGTTATAAGAGGATGCACGGTGTGGAATGCGTTCTTCAGGCAGGCGCGCTGGGAGTGCTGTTTGCAGGTGTTCTTTGTATGATTGGCGGTCTGTTTCTCCAGAAGGTACAGGAAAATAAAACCTATTATGACCAGATAGCACAGGCACAGTTGTGTATGAGCCAACAGGACTACACCGGTGCAGAGAGTATTGTCCGAGAACTGCAAAAGGAAGATGTTTTGCGGATTGACGCATATGAACTGGAACTGGAGATCCTTTATAACCAACAGCAATATACGGAATGTATCAGTAAAGGAGAAGACTTTTTGAATTCGGTTCCTGTTACGACAGATGCAGAGGCAGATAAGGAGCTTTTGGGGAATATCTATTTTCTGATCGCCAATTCCTACTATGAGAAAGAGGACTATGTAAGTGCTGCAGATTATTTCGAGGAAGCGTTGAAAAATCATCAGGACAATCCAATGATTTATCAGGACTATACGATTACGTTGGCAAAGCTTGGTCAGTTCGAAAGGGCGCAGAAAATGTTGGATGCAGGAAATAAACTGGGGCTTCCAAAGGATTCTTTTCAGCTGGCGCAGGGAGAGCTGTTAAGTGCATCAGGAGATAAGACAGGGGCTGAGAAGTGTTTTGAGACAGCAATCGCATCTGCAAGCTCGGATCAGGTATTAAGGCGTGCAGTTATGCTTGCCGCAGAGAATGATAAGGCAATGGGGACGCAGGGGCTTGAAAAGGAGATTGAACTGCTGGAGCAATATAAAGACCATTTTGATACAAGCTTTAATATTGTCCTGAAAGAAACCCTGGCGGACGCGTATATGCGCTTGGCAGAAGCTACAAAGGATAACAGTCAGTATGAGAAAGCGGTTGGATTGTTCCAGGAAATAGCTGACAGCGGATTTATGACCTTTCGATTGTACGAGAATATGGCAATTTTATATGAAAATATGCAGGATTTTGAAGAAGCTGAACATGTTTTGGAAAAGATGGTTTCGGATTATCCCAACAGCTATGTCCCTTATAAGCGGCTGGCCTTTCTGGAAGCAGATATACAGCAAAATAAAGCGAGCAAAGACAGGGATTATTCCAAAATGAAGGAATACTACGAACTTTGCAGGAAGCTTTATGACAACAGTGAAGATACTGAGATGCAGGTGTTGGAAAAACTGATGGATGATGTAATAAACGGGGGATGGTGATCGCAGGAGGATACAAAATGAGTGGAATCGTATTGGTCAAGATTGGAATTGGATGCATCGCTGCAGCAGTTGTTTTGTGGATAGCAAGTCTGGTGTATCGAAAGACAGAAGGAAAGAAGATACGGGAAGTGCTTCATAAGGAGTACGATATTTAAAAGTTGGGAGAATGCAGACATTCTTCCGGAATACGGAGAAAATTATACGGGAGGAAGTATAGCATATGAAGAATAAGAAAAAAATGATTTTTGTCGGCATAGCATTGATATTGCTGGTAATCGTAGGCGTGGTGGCAGTCAATATTTCGAAAAAAGCTTCTCAGAGAGAAGAGATAGCAAGACAGCTGGAACTGGGGAAAAAGCAGCTGACCTCTTTAGAATATGAAGAGGCGATTGCTACTTTTAAAAATGCCTTTGCGATCGATCCAAAGGATCGGGAGCTTTTGGCTGGTTTAGTGGAAGCTGAGGAGGCGTATGCCAATAGCAAGGTCACGATTTTGCTTGCGGATATTTCCAGCTCTGAGGAAGTGGAAAGCTTTCTGGTACAGATGAGTGAGAAAGAGGCAATCCTTCAGGAGGCCATTGAAGAATTGACAAAAAATGAGGCAATAAAAGACAATCCAGGATACCGGGAAGCATCAGATAAGCTGAATTCTTTGATAGAAGGGATTCAGAAAGAAAAAGAAGCTGCAGAGAGTAAAAAGAAAGATTTTACATCAGATTTAGAAAATCAACAAGAAGAAGTAGCAGAAAAAGAGAGTGCATTATCTGATGAAGAAATCATTGGTGCAATACATAAGGCGTCTGAATTTGCATTTAACTGGTTTTGGATTAGTGACAGAGAGCATGTAGATGAATACGATACTTATGTTGAATATGATGAATATGGAAATCCATGGGAATATAAGAGAGTGACTTATGAAGGGATAAGTAGTTTAGATGATGTACTTGATTTGACGAAACATTACTTTACCGAGGAAGTTGCGGAGAAATTAATTTCTCAAAAGAAGTGGTATGAACAGAGTAATAAAATATATGTGTCAGAGCCGATTGATCTTGGTGGCCCGGAAGCGGATTGTTATGATATCAAAATTGTAAAGGAAAATGATATAAGATATACAATTACCATTTATGAGTGTTTTGGTGACGAATTATGGGAAGATCCATATGATGTTCATCTTGAATATATAGATGGTTATTGGGTATTTGATGAGATACTAGTATGTGCAGGAAATCCGGTTCCCATAAATGTAATAGAAGGAGACAAATCAGCAAATTCAGAGAGGCAATTTGATATAATCGGGACATGGTATAGCGAAGAGTATGATGAAGCCGATGACTGGGCAAGCAGTTACAGGACCATCTTTAATCCGGATGGTACAGTACTGCAAATAGGCTGGAGGAATGAGGATCATGGAACCTATGAAGTTTCAGCTGACGGCATGTATGTGACAGCATATTTTAAAGAAAACTATATAAATCAACCTGGAGATGGATTGCAACTTTTGGATGGTTATGAGTATTCTGTTGTTTACAAACTAGATCCGGAAAAGCAGTGCATATATGCTGCATATTCTCAGGAATTTAAAGATGCCTTATATAGCAATGCCGAAGACGGCGTGTTGCATAGAAATTAATAGAAAAAAAG
>ENA-OWRC01002409-OWRC01002409.1-human-gut-metagenome-genome-assembly--contig:-NODE-2409-length-14600-cov-18.547748_pt1 | contig 14600 bp, 10 predicted proteins | sample MGYA00248268_ERZ651895 | MGnify/ENA primary metagenome ERZ651895 (study PRJEB26924, sample SAMEA4378242) | human gut metagenome | biome: human gut; feature: human-associated habitat; material: faeces...
TAATCACATCACGGGTAAAGTTGGTGGGCATGGTGCGGCACTCGCCCAGCACCGCGCAGAACTGTTCCAGCTGCTCCGGGGTGGGCAGCTGGCCAAACAGCAGCAGATAGCCTGCCTCCTCAAAGGCAAAGCGGCTGCTGCGGCTGCCGTTGATCAGGTCTTTTACGTCATAGCCGCGGTACAGCAGCTGACCGTCTGCCGGGTGCTTGACCCCGTCCACATACTGGAACGCCCGGATGTCCGAGATGTTGGTCAGACCTGCCAGCACGCCCTTGCCGGTCTCGTCGCGCAAGCCCGCCTTGACCCCGAACTCCCGGTAGAGATCCTTGGGGATGCGGTCGTGCTCTGCACAAAGGGGCTGCTGCTGGTCGAAGTAGCTTAATACATTCTGCAAATGATCCATGTGTCTGGCTGCTCCTTTCCTGTTCGTTCGTATCAGTTTCTCGTTTTATAATAACTTTTATATTACAGAACGGATATTTCAGTGTCAACCAACCATTTGTAAACAAAAATAAAACAATTCAGCCGTAGGGGTCGTACAGGTCGTACTCCTCGGTCTCCTGATGCTTCTCCTCTAGCACCCGGATGGCCTGTTCCAAGGCGCTCTGAGAGCAGCCGCTCTCGCTTACCAACGCATGGACGGCGGCGGCAAGGTCGCCGTCAAACAGGGTGTCCAGCCGCTGCCGCATACAGTACACGCCGTACGCCCGCCGGGTGACCAGCGGTACATACACATTGCAGTTGCCCTGCTTTGCCGACCTGACCCAGCCTTTTTCCTCCAACCGGTAAAGAAAATTCAGCACCGTAGCTGCTGCCCAGCCGGTAGCCTTGAGTTTCTGGCTGATGTCCCGCCGCGCCGCCGCGCCCGGGCACGCCCACACCGCAAGCATCACCTGTTCTTCCGCCGCCGAAAGCGGCCGCAGGGTATCCGGTAAGCCGTACATCTGTTGTACCTCCGTAAATATTCTTTAGCAGGCTCGCCCTCTCAGGCGCTCGTGCGGGCACCCCTTCCGTCTTGCCGCTTCGCGTCAAGCCACCTTCCCCAAGGGGACGGCTTCAGCGGTGGCGGCAAAGTTTCCGGCATTGCCATAAGGCGTCCCCTTGGGGGAGCTGGCTGCGACCAAAGGGAGCAGACTGAGGGGGGTTCGCCAAAACCTCTCCGAGGGAGCTGGCAAAACCGTCAGGTTTTGACTGAGGGAGTTATTTCTTTTACATTTGTCTCAGTATTCCCAGTATACCGCATTTTCGCTAAAGGTGCAAGGGTGGAAAATCCGCATGAAATCAGAGAATAGTGCATATCTTTTACAATTGTCTCATGTTTTGTCCCCGCACGGCGTACATTTGTGTGCTTTGTGCCATCAGGCGGGGTGCAGGGGCAATATCTTTGTGCAAAGATGCTCTTGTTTTCGGCATGGAAAAACCGGTATACTACGGCTACGGAAAGTAACAGACACACCGCAAAAACGGCGGTGCTGCGTGATAGGTGTATCACAGGAAAAGGAGAGGTTGATTATGGCACGAGTATATAACTTCAGCGCAGGTCCCAGTATGCTGCCCGAAAAGGTGCTGCGGCAGGCACAGGCCGAGCTGCTGGAATACGGCGACAGCGGTCAGAGCGTCATGGAGATGAGCCACCGCAGCAAGTGGTTCGACGCCATCATCAAGGACACTGAAGCCACGCTGCGCCGGGTAATGAACATCCCCGATAACTACAAGGTGGGCTTTTTTCAGGGCGGCGCTACCCAGCAGTTTGCCATGGTGCCGCTGAACTTTATGACCACCGGCAAGGCGGACTATATCGTGTCCGGCAACTTCTCGGGTCTGGCTGCCAAGGAAGCCGCCAAGTTCGGTGAAGCCAAGATCGTAGCGTCCAGTAAGGATAAAAACTTCACTTATATCCCGGATGTAAACGCCATTGACTACGACAAGGACGCCAGCTACATCCACATCTGCCAGAACAACACCATTTTCGGCACTCAGTATGTGGAGCTGCCGCAGGTGGAAGGTGTGCCGCTGGTGGCGGATATGAGCTCCATGATCCTTTCCAAGCCCGTGGATGTCAGCAAGTACGGCTGCATCTACTTTGGCGTGCAGAAGAACGTAGCCCCCGCCGGCATGGCCATTGCCATCATCCGGGACGACCTGCTGGGTCACGCCGCAGACAACGTACCCACTATGATGAACTACACCACCCTGCTGGCGAAGGACAGTATGTACAACACCCCGCCGTGCTGGTGCATCTACATGACCGGTCTGGTGCTGAAGTATCTGGAAAACGACATCGGCGGTCTTGCCAATATGCAGAAGATCAACGAAGCCAAGGCCAAGGTACTGTACGACTATCTGGACGGGCAGGAGTTCTTCACGAACCCTGTGGAGCACCGCTACCGCAGCACCATGAACGTCACCTTCACCAGCCCTAACCCGGACATGGACAAAAAGTTCTGCGCCGAGGCTGCCGAGGCGGGCTTTGTGAACCTGAAGGGCCACCGTCTGGTAGGCGGTATGCGCGCTTCCATCTATAACGCCATGCCTGCCGAGGGTGTGGATAAGCTGGTGGACTTCATGGAGAAGTTCCGCAAAGAGAATGCATAAAGATCAGCATCCTCGCCCTCTCCGTCATCACTTTCGTGATGCCAGCTCTCCCAAAGGGAGAGGCTTTGGCAGTCCATGCAAACTTCATCTTTATGCCAAGGGCTCTCCCTTTGGGAGAGCTGGACGCGAAGCGGCCTGAGAGGGCGAGCACGCTTACAATTTACAGCTGGAACGAGGTTTTTTATATGTACACCATCAAAACGCTCAACGCCATCAGCCCGGTGGGGCTGGCAAAGCTGCCCAAGAACCAGTTCGATGTCTCGGTGGATGCCGATGCTCCGGACGGTATTCTGGTGCGCAGCGCCGACCTTTTGAACACCACCTTCAACGATAATCTGCTGGCTATCGCCCGCGCCGGTGCGGGTGTGAACAACATCCCGTTGGAGCGCTGCAGCGAGCAGGGCATCGTGGCGTTCAACACCCCGGGTGCCAACGCCAACGCCGTGGCAGAGCTGGTCATCGGGATGCTCATTGCGGGCAGCCGCAACGTGGCAGCCGCCGCCCAGTGGTGTCAGGGATTGGCTGGTGACCCCGCCATGGCCAAGAGCGTGGAAAAGGGCAAAAAGCAGTTTGTGGGCAACGAGATCAAGGGCAAGACCCTTGGCGTCATCGGTCTGGGTGCCATCGGCTCCCGGGTGGCAAACTGCGCCATCGAGCTGGGCATGGAGGTCTACGGCTACGACCCCTACATCTCCATTGAAGCCGCATGGAACCTGAGCAGTCAGGTGCACCACTGCGTAAACCTGAACGATATGCTGCCCCTGTGCGACTACATCACCATCCATGTGCCCTACCTGCCCACCACCAAGGACACCATCAATGCCCAGACCCTGGCCCTGTGCAAGGACGGGGTCAAGATCCTGAACTATGCCCGCGGTGAGCTGGTGAACACTGCCGCCCTGCTGGAGGCCATGGATACCGGCAAGGTGTCCGGCTACATGACCGACTTCCCCTCCGAGGCCATTCTGGGCAAGCCCGGCATCGTGTGCACCCCTCACCTGGGCGCTTCCACCCCGGAAGCCGAGGACAACTGCGCTGTCATGGCCGCAAAGGAGCTGAGCGACTACCTGAAGAACGGCAACATTATCCACTCGGTGAACATGCCGGAGGTCAACCAGCCCAGAGCCGGCGGCAAGCGCATCTGCATCATCCACAAAAACGAGCCCGGCATGATCAGCCAGATCACTGCCCTGACCACCGAGGCCGGCCTGAACATCGAAAACATGGTGAACAAGAGCAAAAAGAATATGGCCTACACCATGCTGGACGCCACCGGTGCCGTGGATGCCCGCCTGAGCGAAAAGCTGAGCGCAATCCCCGCCGTGATCCGGGTCCGGATCCTGTAAATCCTCCCCTGCCAAAGGAGCCGCCGTGCAGCTGCACGGCGGCTCCTTTTTTCACAGCATGATGCCGTCCATCTGGGATTGCTCCGGGAAGGAGCGGCTGTATTTCCGCTTGGCGATCTCGATAAAAGACTGCACCTCCAGCCGGGGCGTGTGGCGCATGGCAGCGATCTCCACCGTCACCGGGGGGTAATCCAGCAAAGGCACCTTGGTGATACCCGGGATCACTGCATCGTCCAGGCAGGGCACGATGGACATGGCGGTGCCCATGGTGATCATGATCAAAGCCCCCTCAAAGCTGGGGGTGATCTTGCTGCAATCCACCCCCACCTGGGCCAGCTCCTCCAGGGAGGGGCCCTGGCAGGCAGAAAGGAAGCTGTCAAAGGCTCCGGAGGACACCACGCTCTGGCCCTTCAGGTCCGCCAGGTGCAGGGCCTTGCGGTCTGCCAGGGGGCAGTTGGGGTTCATGAGCACATAATAGGCCAGGGAGAACAGGGGCGTAAAGGAGACATCCCGGTCGCTGGAATGCTCAGTGGCGTAAAAAAAGCCGATATCCAGCTGGCCGGACCGCAGTTCCTCCAGAGGGCGGCGGTTGCTCTGGGGGATCACTTCCACCTGGGCGTTGGGGTACTGCCGCTGGTACTCTGCCAGGATGCTGGCAAAGGTGCCGTAATCAAAGAGCTGCCGCAACCCCACCACCAGATGGGACCGGTCTGCGGCCTGGATATCCTGGGCCTTTTTCAGGGCCTGGCGGCCAAAACTGGTCATCTGCACCATGTCCAGGTAAAAGGACTGGCCGGCGGCGGTGAGCTTGGTGCGCCGGGTGGTGCGGTCGAACAGGTGGAGCCCCGTCTCCTTTTCCAGGGTGTTGATCTGGTAGGTGACGGCAGGCTGGGTGGTGAACAGCCGCTGGGCCGCTGCGCTGAAATTCAGCTCCTCTGCTACGGCAATAAAGCACTCCAACTGGTAAATGGTCATAGAAACAGCTCCCCTCCCTGCAAAACTTGTACTTCTTTTATTATAGCGGATTTCTTTTCTGTGGTAAAGTGGCCATGGATTTATAAACGTTTTTGATAAATCCAGGATTTTTTTCAATTTTACAGCAGAGCGAAACTTTGCTATAATCATGTCAATGTTCAAAACATACGATGGAACAGAAGAAAACGAAGAAGAACCTATTAGAAGAATAAGAAGAAAGAAAGGCAAACTACTATGGCTAAGATCTCTCGCCGCAACTTTATGCGCGGTGCCGCTATGGGCACCATGGGCGCAGCTGCTGCCGGTCTGCTGACCGCTTGTGGCAACACCGCTTCCAGCACCACCAGTGCTCCCGCTTCCAGCGCAGCATCCTCTGAGGCAGCCTCCGCTGTTACCAAGCCCTCCAGCCCTGTGGACGGCAAGTACGTCACCAAGGCTATGGGCCACGAGAGCTGGGTCCATGTGGCTACCACCTTCTTTGAGGGCAAGATCACCGCTTGTGAGGTGCTGTCCCACGAGGAGACCATCGGCATCGGCAACTATGCCTGCTCCCGCATCCCCGCCGCCATCGTCGAGCACCAGAGCATCAACGTGCCCAACCTGCGTGGTTCCTCCATCACCTCCATGGCTGTGAAGGCTGCCGTGAAGGAGGCCATCGAGCTGGCTGGCTACAACGTGGACGACTTCTCCAAGGAAGTCACCCTGGAGACCTCCAACGAGGTCATCGAGGAAGAGGCTGATGTGGTCATCATGGGTGCCGGCACCTCCGGCCTGACCTGCGCCTGCCGCCTGCTGGAGGCTGGCTACAGCGTCATCCTGGTGGAGAAGCGGGACATCCCCGGCGGCTCCATGTCCATGACCTACGGCGGCGTGGCCACCGCAGGCTCCCAGCTGCAGTACAACTACGATGTGGACGGCAGCTTCCGCAGCTCTGCCATGGGCACCCTGGAAGGCATGATGAACTTCTGGCAGACCATGGAGCAGTACCACCGCACCGAGTTCTTCAACGGTGAGATGCCCTACATGACCAAGCAGTACACTGTTGCTGGCGATCTGGTGGACTGGATGTCCAGCATCGGCATCGGCTTCAACACCATGGGCAACTACGAGAGTGCTACCCAGTACGGCGCTTCTACCCCCTACCTGGCTCCCGGCTGCTACGAGGGCGGCGCAGGCTACGCTATGATGTTCATGGCACAGCGTGTGGAGAAGTACGAGAAGGGCAAGATCATCTACTCCACCAGTGTCACCGACCTGATCAAGGACGAAAGCGGCCGTGTGGTGGGCTTCCACGCTAAGGGCGACAACGGCGCAAGCTACACCCTCCGTGGTAAGGCTGTGTGCCTGGCATCCGGCGGCTTTGCCAAGAACCCCGAGATGCTGAAGAAGTACAACCCCGACTACGCCGACTTCTTCTTCAACTGCGCTTCCAGCATGACTGGTGAGGGCATCCAGATGGGTATCGACGCAGGCGGCTATGTGGAGTGCGAAAACCGCGCTCTGCCCGCCTTCCTGTCCAGCTACAAGAGCAAGTTCGAGCTGGCCTTTATCCACCAGTCTGCCCCTGGCATCATGGTCAACGTCCGTGGTGACAACATTGGCAACATCATCTCCGACAACCACTACACCATGGCTAAGGCTAAGCTGAACAAGGACAACGGCGACACCTTCTACTATGTGTTCGACGAGGCTTCTGCTGTGAAGCTGCGTGACAGCGAGTCCTACGGCTTCAACGGCTATGTGGCTATGTTCGAGAAGGGCGAGGCTGTCCACTACGACAGCGTGGAGAAGGCCTCTGAGGAGCTGAACCTGCCCAACCTGGCAGACTCCATCGAGGCCAACAACGCCGCTGCTCTGGCTGGTGAGCCCGACGAGTTCGGCCGCCGCAACTGCCCCTACATCGAGACCCGTGACGGCCTGTGGGCTATCCGTGTGGACCCCACCTTCTACCTGACCACCGCTGGTCTGGCCATCGACACCGATTGCCATGTGCTGAACGAGGAGAAGAAGGCCATCCCCGGCCTGTACGCTGCCGGCGACGTCTGCGGCTCCATCGAGGAGAAGGACGCTAAGCAGTACGGCATGGGCTTTGACGCCGCTCTGACCTACGGCTACATCATGGGCGAGACCCTGAAGAAGGAGATCTGATCTCCCCTTCCGGCCCCCTGACACAACGCAAGAAGGCTGCTGCACACACTGTGCAGCAGCCTTCTTTTTTGTTTATTCTAAAAGGAGAGCGCTTATTCCAGGCCCTTCTGCTGGGCGTATTCCTCCAGCAGTTCCCGTTCCAGGAAGGGGGTCTTGACCCCCTCGCGGTCCCGGTAGGTCTCGTGGCCCTTGCCAATGACAGCGATCAGGTCCCCCTCCTGGGCATGGTCCACGGCATAGTGCAGAGCATCCAGACGGTCCGGGATCTCCACGAACTTGGCATCCGGGTTGCCCTTGTTCATGCCCACGCGGATATCGGCAATAATATCCTCCACCTTCTCAAAGCGGTTGTTGTCCTCGGTGAGGATGGAGAAATCGGCCATCTTGGCGCAGATCTCGCCCATGCCGTAGCGGCGCAGCTTGGAGCGGTTGCCGCCGCAGCCGAACACCACTACCAAACGGTGGGGGTTGTAGGCCCGCAGGGTGGTGAGCAGGCTCTCGGTGGACACCTCGTTGTGGGCGTAGTCCAGCAGGATGGTGAACTTTTTGCTGATGGGCACCAGCTCCACGCGGCCCTTGACCACGCACTTGCCCAGACCGTCGTGGATGGCCTGATCCGGCAGGCCCAGCACCTTGCCCACGGCCAGCGCAGCCAGTGCGTTGTACACGCTGAACTCGCCGGGCATATTCACCTTCACGTCCATCTCGTCCTTGCCGGTGACGTGAAACTTCACACCCAGGAAATCGTGGGTGCGCAGCAGCTCGTAGCCGCTGGCGCGGTAATCGGCCTGCTCGCTGCGGCCATAGGTCACCAGCTTGCAGGTGTGTCCCTCCAGCAGGGCTTCGGTGTTCTCGTCGTCGATGTTCACCACACCCACATCACAGCGCTGGAACAGCTGACCCTTCCAGCTGCGGTATTCCTCAAAGGTCTTGTGCTCACCGGGGCCGATGTGGTCCGGCGAAAGGTTGGTGAACACGCCCACATCGTAGTGCACACCGGCTACGCGGTCCATCATCAGGCCCTGGCTGGACACCTCCATCAGGGCCGTGTCGCAGCCGGCATCCAGGAACTCCCGGAAGGTCTTTTGCAGCTCGTAGCTCTCCGGGGTGGTGTTGGCGGTGTCCTTGTGGCGGCCCATGTAGTAGATGCCGTTGGTGCCGATCATACCCACCTTGCGGCCGGCAGCTTCCAGCACGCTCTTGATCATGTGGGTGGTGGTGGTCTTGCCCTTGGTGCCGGTCACGCCGATCATGGTCATCTTGCGGGAGGGGTTGCCAAAGAGGTTGGCGCTCATCAGAGCCATGGCATAGCGGCTGCTTTCCACCTTCACCACGGTCACGCCCGGCACGGCGCTCAGGTCGATGTCGTGCTGGATGACCAGTGCGCTGACGCCCTTGGCGGCACAGTCTGCGGCAAACTCGTGGCTGTCGCGCTGGGTGCCCACGATGCACACGAACAGCAGGCCCGGGGCCGCCTTGCGGCTGTCATAGATGATGTCGTTGATCTCGGTCTCCGGGCTGCCCTGCACCAGTGTGTAAGGCACACCCTCCATCAGTTGTTCCAATTTCATACAGTCTACGCTCCTCCAAAACATTGATGTGGGGTCACATGGGGTTCTCGTCCTCGTTGGCGGTCATGCGGGCGGGGTCGGTCAATGCAGGCTCCTCCGGCGTCGTGTCCTCCGCCGGGGCGGCCTGCGGGGCCTCTTCGTCGGTCAGGCTGCTGTCCGCAGTCTCCTCCGGCGTTTCCGGCTCCACCTTTTCCGGCACTACATAGCCGGAGGGCAGGACCGGGTCGCCCTGTGCAAAATAGATCTTGCGGGTGCTGCCGGCACTGACATGGCTGAAGTCCAGCCGCCCGGTGTCGGTGGCCGCGCAGCCCTTGCCGTCCTCGTTGTTCAGCATGTAGCGGGCGCGGTCCAGCTTATAATCCAGATCGTTCAGCGTCCCCAGCAGCACGCTGATGCGGTCCTGATACAAAAAGGCGATCTGCTCGGTGTCCGCAAATTCAATGCGGGTCACATCGCTCAACATGCCGTACTCGTCCAGCTTGGTCTGCAGGGTCGCCAGCGCGCTCATCTTTGCGTCGGCCTCGTCCACCACGCCGGATGCACTGCCGTCGGATGCGGCACTGGTGCTGGCCGTGCTGTCGGCCTCCGGTGCGGCAAAGCTCAGCTGCTCGCCCGGGGCGGCGGTGGTCGCTTCACCGCCGTACAGGGTGCACAGCCCGTCCGGCTGCGCGGGGTCTGCGGACAGGATCTTGAACTTGTCCGAAAGGGTCAGCCAGCTGCTGCCCGCCTGCACTGCATAGGTGGGGGTGGCTTCGGTCACCTGCACCACCACGGTGTTGGGGTAGTCACGCACCACGCGGATGGATTCCAGCAGCGGGTACTGGCGTTCCAGCTCTGCGGCCTTCGCACCGGGGTCAAAGCTGAAGATGTTTTCCTCCACCTGCACCCCCAGTGTCTGCAGGATGCTGTCGGCGGAGTACCCGGCGATCTCGGTCACCTGGGTGCCGTCCGCCGTCTGCACCTGAATGGCGCTGATGCGGAACAGCATGGTCACCGTGAGGTACATGCCGATCCCGATGACGCACAGCAACAGCCCAAATGTTGCCAGACGGCGGAGCCTCCGCCGCCGACGGATGGCGGCACGGGTCAGGCGGCGCTTTTTGCGGCCTTCCCGGCGCTGTGCGTCCCGCTGCGGAGCGGGGCGCAGCTTCTGGTTTTTGTTGTAACCCTGTCCCTGCTGTTGCTGGCGGGCGGCAGACCGGCTGTTCTGCGCAGGCCGACCGTTCCGGTTCGCAGAACGCTGGGCCGGGCGGCGATTCTGCCCGCCGCTGCTGCGGGGCCGCTGCGCGGTGCTCCTCTGCCCGGCAGGGCGGCGGGCGGCGCTGCCGGTGTCCCGCACCGGGCGCGGCTGGGTGGGGAACTCGATGCTGTTGTCGGTCCGGGTGCGCCGCACCGTACCGTTGGCCGTGCGGGCCGGCGGGCGGCTCAGCGGCTCCCCGTTGAAGCCATAGCGGCTGGTGGTATCGCTTGCCCCGTCGTTCGGGGGCGTGGTTCTCTGCGAAGACCCAGAGGAACGCAGCGAATCCCGGTTCTGGTCATAGGGACTCCCGTTATTGCCGTATTGCTGCATTGTCTGCACCTTCTTTCCGGTTTCTTTCTACGTTCAGGCCTTCTTCACAAGCTCCAGCAGGGCTGCTGCAATGCGATCCAGGCTGTCGTCCACCGACAGGCTGCGGGCATTGCGGCCCATCTCGGCCAGCTTGCCGGGCTGGGTCAGCATCTCCGAGACGGTCTGCACCAGCTTTTCGCCGGTCAGGTCCTTTTCTTCGATGACCACAGCGGCCCCGGCCTTCTGCAGCTCCATGGCGTTGTAGTACTGGTGGTTCTCGGCCACATTGGGGCTGGGGATGAGCACGGCGGCACGGCCCACAGCCTCCAGCTCAGCCAGCGTCAGGGCACCGGCACGGCTGATGACCAGGTCTGCTGCTGCCAGCAGCTCCGGCATGTTGTTGATGTATTCCTTCACCACAAGGCTGTCGCCCTCAGCAAAGCTCTTCTGCTGTTCCAGGTCCTTGAACAGCTGCACACCGTACTGGCCGGTGGCGTGCAGGTGCAGCACCGGCTTGTGCTCGTGCTGCTCCCAGGCGCACAGGTCACCCACCACTTCATTGACCCGGCGGGCACCCAGGCTGCCGCCGAAGGAAAGGATGACCGTGCGGTCCCCTGCCCCCAGCTGGGCGCGGATGGCGTCGCGGTTCTTTGCCTGGGTGAACACCTCCGGGCGCACCGGGTTGCCCACCACGATGGTCTTTTGCGGCGCACCCAGCTTTTCCACAGCGGCGGGCACCGCGGCAAACACGATGTCCACATCCGGGGCCAACAGCTTGTTGGTCACACCGGGGAAGGCGTTCTGCTCATGCAGCGCGGTGTGGATGCCCATCTTTGCGGCGCAGCGCACCACCGGGCCGGACACATAGCCGCCGCAGCCGATGACCAGGTCCGGCTGGACCTCCTTCATGATGGCCTTGGCCTTGGGGCCGGAGAGAGCAAGGTTCCACAGGGTGACGATGTTGCGCTTGATGTTGTGCAGCGACAGCTTGCGCTGAAAGCCGGTGATCTCGATGTGGTGGAAGGGGTAGCCCGCCTGGGTCACCAGACGGTACTCCATGCCCTCCTTGCGGCCGGCAAAGTGGATCTCGGCGGTGGGGTCTGCTTTTTTCAGGGCACCTGCAATGGCAAGTGCGGGGTTGATATGGCCGGCCGTACCGCCGGCAGCGATCAGAACACGCATGGTGATTCCTCCTGTTTGTCGTTACTGTTCTGTCCGGGCCGCCCGTGCGTCGGCCAGAACGATGGTCTTTTCTCTGCGGGCAGCCTCCTGCTCGGCCTTTGCGGCTTCATGCTGGGCGCGCAGCGCTTCCCGCTGCTGGGCCGCCCGCTCGCCGTTGCGGCCGATGTTCACCATCACGCCCATCTCGGCCAGCAGCAGGATCAGGCTGGTGCCGCCCGACGAGAAGAAGGGCAGGCTGATGCCGGTGTTGGGCAGGGTGTTGGTGACCACCGCGATGTTGCAGAACACCTGCCAGGCGATCTGTGCCATGATACCGATGCCCACCATCGTGCAGTAGAGGTTTTCGGCCCGGTAGGCGATCCACAGCCCCTGCACGATGAACAGCACAAACAGCACGATGATGAGCACCGCGCCCACAAAGCCCAGCTCCTCACACACCACGCTGAAGATGAAGTCGTTGGTGCTCTCGGGCAGCCAGAGCTGTTTTTCCACGCTGTTGCCCAGCCCCAGGCCGGTCAGCCCGCCGGAACCGATGGCGTACAGGCTCTGCACGGTCTGGTCGGTCATCTTGCTCAGGTCCTGGGTCCAGCCGTCCAGACGGTCCTGCAGATACGGGATGGAGTCCACATGGGACAGCAGCGTTTCCAGCATGAGGCCCGCCGTACCGGCACCCACCCAGGTCAGAATGCCGCCGCTGCCGGACAACAGCAGGATGGTGCCCACCACGGCCACCGTCAGCACGATGCCGGACATGTGTGGTTCCAGCGCCAGCAGCGCGATCACCGGGATCAGCGGCAGCACCGGGATCACCAGCTGCTTCCACACCCGGACATGCAGCCACTCCCGGAAGTTCATGATCACCATCTTACCGGGGCTCAGCTTTTCCACCTGCGGTGCCTTGGCCGCGAGGCTGGAGCACAGCAGGATCATCTCAAATTTTGCCACCTCCGAGGACTGCAGCGTGAACCCGCCAAAGCGGATCCAGCGGCGGCACCCGTTCAGCGGGGCCATGGTCAGGGTGACCGCCAGCATGGCCAGCACGATGAGGTACCCCGGCACCACCATCCTGCGCAGGAAGCGGTGGTCCACATAGCTCATGGCGAACATGCAGCCCAGACCAATGAGCATGCACAGCGCCTGCTGCTTGATGTAATGGAAGCTGTCGCCCATGCGCAGATAACCGGTGGTGTAGCTGGCGCTGAACAGCATGACCAGACCAAACACCATGATCACCGCCAGCGTGGCCAGCCAGTTGATCAGCAGCCGCGACCACGGCCCCGGGTCCCGCTGGAACACCGAGACCGGTTCTTTTCTTTTTTTGCGGATGGTTGCCATCAGCTCGTTTTCTCCCCTTTTTGTCCACTATCCGGCCCTGTGCCCTCAGCGCACGAAGGCCAGGGCAAGCGCCAGGCCGCATACGCCGAGCGCACACAGCCAGTAAAATACCGTGACCGGGCCCGCGCCCCGGGCTTCCAGCCAGCGGTGCAGCGGAGCCGCCCGGAACAGCGGCCGCCCGGTGATGTGGTGGTACAGGATCTGCAAAAGCACCATGCCGCCCTCTGCCCAGAAGGGCAGAGCCAGCGGGATGCTCAACTCTGCATACCCGATGCACAGCGGCACGCAGCCCAGCACCCCGGCCAGATATAGGCAGCCGCAGCTGCCCGGGCGCAGCTTTGCGGGCGGAAAATTCCACAGCAGAAAGGCCAGCAGTGCCCCGGCCAGTGCTGCCGGCAGCACCGCCAGCGGGAACCAGCCCAGCCGTGTTTCCAGCATCATGAGGCCCAGCATGGCCGCAAAGGCCGTGCCGCACACGGTGCCGTCGGCTCCGTCGGCGGTACGGGCACATTCTGCCAGCGCCACCAGCACAAGTCCCCACAGCACCGGGGCTGCGCCGCCCAGCTCCACATAGCCCGCACCGGGCAGCTGCAGGCCGGTGGGCAGGCAGCCGTTCACTGCCAGCAGCACCAGTACCGCTGCCGCAGCGGCGGCTTCCAGTGCAAGGCGGGGCAGACGCCGCAGGCCAAGCTGTGCGCGGCTGCGCAGGCGGGCGGCGTCATCCGCCAGCCCGATGGCCCCGAAAGCCTGTGCACCGAACAGCGCGATCAGCAGCCGGGTCATCAGCTGGCTCTCGCTGCCCAGCAGCGTGGGCTGTGCGATGCAGGCCGCCGTCCAGCCCACGCCTACGGCAGCCAGTGTGCTCACCATCAGGCACAGGCCGCCCAGCGCGGGCACCCGGCTCTGCACCGGGGTCTGCGGCTCCTGCTGTTCCTGCGGCCGGAAGCGTTCCAGCTCCTGCAGCAGCGGTGCCATAAAATTGCCGAGCGCCGCCGTCAGCACAAAGCCCAGTGTTGACGCGACGATCAAGGCGAAACGAATCATTTCTCAGTCTCCAATTTTCGCCAGAATATTATTCTCTGGCATCTTTTTGCTCTGCGTAGAAAATTTCCAGTGCCTTTTCCAGCGCCATGCCGCGGCTGGCTTTCACCAGCAGGGCGTCACCGGGCTGGATGCGGTTGAGCAGGGCATCCGCTGCCTCGCGGTAGTTGTTGGCGTGCAGGGTCTTCTGCCCCTTGGCGGCGGCCACCACGGCGGTGCGCTTGGCCTGTTCGCCATAGGTCACCAGACAGTACAGGTCGCTCTCGGCGGCCAGACGGCCCAGCTCCTCATGGGCCTCGCGGCTCAGGTCGCCCAGCTCCAGCATATCGCCCAGCAGAGCAAAGCGGCGCTTGCAGGGAAACTCCTTGAACATGGCCAGAGCGGCCTTCATGCTGTCGGGGTTGGCGTTGTAGCAGTCCTCAATGACAGTCACGCCCTTGCTGTCCACCACCTTCTGGCGGCGGCCGGTCTGCTCAAAGGCGGCCAGGCCCTGGATCACCTTGCGGGGATCGCAGCCCAGACGAGTGGCGGCGCAGTAGGCCGCCAGCGCATTGGCCACATTGTGCTTGCCCATAGCCGGGATCTTGACCACAAAAGTGCCTTCCTCCTGATCCTCCAGCACAAAGCTCATGCCGTCCTTCTCCTGTCGGATGGACAGTGCGCACACATCGGCGCTCTCATCGGCCATGCTGAACCACACCGGCCGCACATGGGCGGGCAGCTTTGCCGCCCGCAGGAACTTGTCGTCGTAGTTCAGCACCAGCGGGGCACCCTCCGGCAGGCCGTTGCAGATCTCCAGCTTGGCCTTGCAGATGTTCTCCTGACTGCCCAGATTGCCGATGTGGGACACGCCGATGC
>ENA-OWRC01002425-OWRC01002425.1-human-gut-metagenome-genome-assembly--contig:-NODE-2425-length-14492-cov-2.639191_pt1 | contig 14492 bp, 14 predicted proteins | sample MGYA00248268_ERZ651895 | MGnify/ENA primary metagenome ERZ651895 (study PRJEB26924, sample SAMEA4378242) | human gut metagenome | biome: human gut; feature: human-associated habitat; material: faeces...
TGCGCCGATTGCGCCATATGCTGCCAGCGTGGAAGAAGATGTAACCATCGGATAAATTCCGTGATCCGGATCTTTTAATGTACCAAGCTGACCCTCTAACAGAATCTCTTTGCCTTCTTTAATTGCATTCCACAGATAAGTAGATACATCACATACATACGGCTCTACCATCTCTTTGTACTGGTGCAGAGTCTCTAATAACTCATCCGGATCAAGCAGTGGTTTGTGATACAGATGCTCTAATGTAACGTTCTTTGTCTCGCAGACACGAACAACCTTCTCTTTTAAAAGCTCCTCGTCGAATAACTCACTTACCTGAAAACCGATTTTTGCATATTTATCTGAGTAGAATGGTGCAATACCGGATTTTGTAGAACCGAATGATTTACCACCCAGACGCTCCTCCTCATACTGATCGAATAACACATGATATGGCATAACCATCTGTGCACGGTCAGATACAAGAATTTTTGGCATTGGCACACCTTTTGCTACAATGTCCTGGATCTCTTTGAACAGTACCGGAATATTTAATGCAACACCGTTACCGATGATGCTTGTTGTATGTCCATAAAAACATCCTGACGGAAGTGTGTGAAGTGCAAATTTACCATAATTGTTCACGATGGTATGGCCTGCATTTGCGCCACCCTGGAAACGAACAATAATATCTGCCTCTTTTGCCAACATGTCGGTGATTTTACCTTTTCCTTCATCACCCCAGTTTGCTCCTACTACAGCTTTTACCATAATTACAGATTCCTCCTTCGGCATTATAAAAGACAGGTGTAAAACCTGCCCTTTTTATTTTCCGTTTTACTTTATGATTATACACGATTCTATACAAGATGTAAAATCTTTTTTCTAATATATAACATCTATTTATAAGTAAAACTAATATTTATTCATTATTTTATCTGATTGATACGGTTCTTATTTTACAAAATCTTCTGGATTGATCTTGTCCAGATAAAAATAAGTCATGGTAGCTTTTGCGATCTCACGGTCATTCTCATCTGTGATCATGACATCATAGACACACATTTTTTTACCGATCTTGATCTCGCGTGACTCTCCGATCAGCTTTTTGCAGTTCATCGCCGGACGCAGATAATTGATATTTCCGGATACCGTAGTCACATATCTGCCACGGCTTGTTGCTGCCGCACCACCAACGGTATCTACTAATGTGAACAGTACTCCGCCATGTGTGGAACCGATCGGATTTGCATGGCGCTCATCCAATACGATTTCACCTTTTGCGTAACCCTCCCGGAGTTCAACAGTTTTGATTCCGGTATGTTTGATAAATCCCATATTTCTGATCTGCTTTAACTTCTCGTAATCTACCATTATGCATCCACCTCGATTGCTTTTGTCGCTGTCACTGCCAGAGCACCCGGTCCAATGTGACATGCAATACTTAAGGATAACGGATTCAGTACAATCTCATGATTCGGGAATGCTTCCTGTACTTCTTTTTTGAACTCTTCTGCCGCTTCAAGATCATGGGTATACGCCATGGAAATATGTACGCCGGTGCCATCTGCAGAACCAAAACGACGCTCACAGTCATCTTTGATCTGTTTGATCATGATGTTTTTCGCCTGTTTTACGGTTCTTGCTTTTGCAAAAGCATCCAGCTTCTCACCCTGGATCTGCAGAACCGGTTTCAGTTTCAGCAAAGTACCAAGTGCTGCTGCCGCCGGTGTGATACGACCACCTTTTTTCAGATAATATAAGGTATCCAGCATAATATAAATACTGGACTCCATCTTATTCTCCATCAGTTTGTCGTAAATCTCCTGTCCGGATTTGCCTGCTGCTGCCAGTTCCATAGCATCCATAACAGACTGACGCTGTGTTACGGAAATACGCTGATTATCTACAACAAATACTTTTCCGTCGTAATCCTGTGCCAGCATGGTCGCTGTGGAACAGGTACTGGAAAGTCCGCTGGACATCGGAATATGAATGATCTCATCATACTCCTCAAGCAGTTCGTCCCAAAGATCTGTAAAATTTGTTAAAACAGGGGTGGATGTGTGAATATCAGCACCTTCTGTCAATCTCTCATAAAACTGTTCCTGGGTCAGATCAATATCCTCCAGAAGCATTTCTTCATTAATATAAAACGGCATCGGCATGACGCGGATTCCAAGTTCTTTTGCCTGTGCCTGAGTAATTCCACTGTTACTGTCTGTCACAATCGCTACTTTACTCAAATTTTCATTCCTCCGTTTTTTCTCTCTTTACTCTCATACATAATTCTCATCAGTACTACAAATAGTAACATACCACAAGAGAAAAAACAACTGTTCGCACAAAAAAAGAGTTTCAACCAGCTCAGGATTTCTGTCCGATCAAAACTCTTTTTATTTTAATTGCTATTTATTCTTACTGGAATAATTCGTCACCGCTCTTGAAGCCGAAAGCCGGATGATAATCAAATTTTACAGCTCCTACCGGAATCTCCGGTCCAACTGCCTTCTTGATCCGTGCAATTCCTTCGTTACCAAAGCCTGCACATAACTCAATGGCACCACATCCGTTTGCAACCAGTTCCTTTGCTGCTGCCTCTGCCTGCTCATAAGTAGAGCATCCTACAACATGTAAGGTAAGTGTCTCAGATGGAATCACTGCCTTCTGCTCCTGCGGATTCTGTCCTGGTGCTACATAAATAAAAGCTGCATTAATCATGATATTTTCCTCCTCATGCTTCTCATTCAGATGCAGATCATCGGTTTGAAATAGGAACTCTTCCGATACTTTGAAATTCATATATCCTGATCATATTCCTCTGATATTTCGAACTTCTGATATCCTGACCATATTCTTCCGATGCTCCGTTCTTTTTCATTTTAATACGGGTAAAAAGACTTGTAAAGTCCACATAGCTTCCCTTTTGTGCAAATTTTATGCATCTTTGACTTACTCCGACTTTTCTTCCTTATTCCCGCAGATTTCTTCCAGATTCAGACCATACCGCGATGCAATATCTCTGGCATAACTGAGTCCATCCGGTGTCGTCCGACTGATCCGATAACTTCTGACACCCTGCGCCACATTATCCATCTGTGCCACCAGATTATCGATTTTACTGCGGTTTCCCGGATAGGAATTATATTCCTGAACCTTCATCGGCAGATCATGAATATGTGTTACAAACAAACCGCAGCATCCGATCACACCGATTCCAGTCAACACCTCTGATGCAATATAGCCAGCTTCCAGGCCACTGGTACTCGAAAAAGATTCATCCATCAAAAGCATGTCCGTATCCGATAACTGTTTTAAAATCTCACTGAGACGGGCGCACTCACTCTCCAAACGACCTTTTCCGTAATTATTCTCATCTGACACCGGAAAATGCGTAAAAATCCCAGTCACCGGACTCATTTTTGCCTGATGTGCCGGCACAAAAAGTCCAAGCTGACACAATGCCTGTGCCATACCGATGGAATAAGCAAAAATAGACTTTCCGCCGTGGTTTGGCCCTGTCACCAGATAAAAACGACCATTTTCATCCAGTTCAAAACGGTTGGAAACCACCGTTTTCTCTACCCCACGCATGGCAAGCATTGGATTGTACACCTGCTCCAGTTCACACACCCGTTCCTCTACCGGGCAGATCTGTGGACGACACATTTCAAATCCTTTTTCCCGCATATCCAGAATGAATTTCACCCCTGCTGTCAAAAAACGAATGTCATCCAAAAGTGCTGCAAACACCGCCGTATTTGCTTTATAATAGTTCTGAATAATCGGTTCAAAAGAGCGCAGCGGTTTTTCAAAAATCGTCTGTAACGCACTTCCCATAGCGTAATTAATGGCTTTCTGTTCTTCCCCGTGCAGTCCTTTCTGCATTGGATACAACGGCGTCATCATCACCTGACGGTCTGTCAGCCGGTGCTTCATCAGCTTGTCAATAATACTTCCTGCCGAAAATTCTTTTTCATTAATAGAAATAATTCCTGCTTCTTTCGGGCGTAAGTTATCATCCAGATTAATGCCAATCGTCACACTTTTCAGATAGCCAAAATTCTTGCCGGTGGCTTCCATTTCCCGTTTCAGATTCAGATATTCCTCACTTTTTGCCACTTGGTACACAAGCTCCCGGAAATTTTTCATGCCCTCCGATGCAATATCCGCCCCCGGATCTTTTTCAATCTCTGCAAATACATCTGCAAACAGATCCACCAGTTCCTCGTACATTTCCAGATAACGCACCGCACTTAATGCCGAATCTACAGAAAAATCACTGCTCAGCACCCGGCGCAATTCACTGACATTCTGAATTTCCGACACCGAACTGCAAAATGCCTGATACAGCTTTGGATGCTCCACCAGATCTTCCACGATTGCCTGCCGATATTTCAACACCTCTGGATCCGTGGAAAAAAACTTTTCCAATGTCAGCTCTGAATACCCACGATACCGGTCATTTTGCAGCACTACCATGTCATCGATCTGTAATGACGTGATAAACTCATAGGATTTCATGCGCGCCTGATCGGATTCTTTATATCCCAACGGATATAATAAACGAAATTCTGTATCCATTTTTTCTTCTCCTTTAACCCCAAATAAAACCATTTAAAACAGTTTAGCGTGGATTCTTCTGTTTGTAAATCTATATGTAACCGTCTTTTCTTTTTATTTCATGAATATCATTTCTGAATTGCCAAAACGCGCTTTCTTCTTATGTACATCACCAGCACAACGATGATGCTAAGCACTAACGCGCCACTACTGTCAATCAAAACATCTCTGAACTGTCCGGCTCTGCCCGGTACAAACAACTGATGAAATTCATCACTGCATGCATAACCAAAGGTAAATGCAAATGAACCGATATTCCGCCATTTTCCATGCACTCCGGAGATCCAGAACGCAGTCAGGAATGAAGTGCATAGCAAAATATATTCTGTCACATGGGCACCTTTTCTCACCACAGTGGAAATCAGAGTCACCAGATCCGAATCCGTAAATTTAGGAAATAAGCCCAACGTTCTTCGAATCTGAAAAAACAGGTTCACTAATGTATTACTCATGTGCGCAGATTCCTCGCCCTGCTGCCCGGAAAATGAAAAAATCATAATCATAACAGCAAGTGGAAATAACCAGATGAGGTATCTGCTTTTTCTTTTATTTCTCATTATTTCTGTCCTTACTTATTTATTTTTCACGCATTTTCAGTTACATTGCTTTCAATCAAACGCAAAAATGCCATTACTTTTTCTACAGCAGAGCCTGTTTTTTCTTAGCCTGGTACATGCTGTATCCTGCCAGTGTAAAGCCATCTGTAATTTTTTCTTCTGCAATCCATTTCTCCAGCTGCTCTTCTGTCAATAGCTGTATTCGCTCAATTCCCTCATAACCCTGTTTCAATTCAGGTTCCGTAACCGAACAAAAGTAAACATCTATCTTATTGCTTCCAACTCCACTGTCAGCAACTACCTTTCCAAGGTGCTGCATATCTATAACTTTCGCATTTAACTCTTCCTGAATTTCCTTTTTTACATTGTTTTCCACCGAAACACCTGTTTCACCAAATCCTCTGGAAAATCCATATTGAAACTCACGGATTGCATGCCGGTATTGACGCAAAAGTACAAATTTTCCTTCAAATACCGGAACCGACACGATTGCTCCTTTCTTCACCATCGGAAGCAGTCTCTCATAGCAGAAATGCGTTCCATTTTCTCCCTTTATCAGATCAACCACCATCATATGGTACTCACTTTTATACACTACTCCGATTTTTTTCCCGGATACCTGCTCATACCGTTGGATTATTTCCGGATCCGTTTCGATTGGCAGCCATCCCTCTTCCCGGAAAAGCTCCGGTCGCTCTGTCATCAGCGCAACATATTCCTGCCATCTGCTTTCCGTCTCTAATTTCTGCATACTTCCTCCATTTTTCGGACTTTTTTCTATTTTCTGTGTTGTACAGCACCTTTCATATCATAAAGTAATACCAATTCATCATGCCAACATTATTAAAAATATTATTCATCATGATACTACTATTTTTCATTTTTATTATGCAAAACATTTTTCCGCCTGTAGGACATCTGTTTTGGAGCTTTTCTGATACGATATACATCTCTGATACCGGTAACAATATTGCGAAAACTCTGCAATACATCCACAAGCTGCAACTTGTCTGAAATCCAGGAACCAAGAACGCCAAAACAGATCGTATCCAGTATACCACTCAAAATAGCATTCAACCTAAAATTCACCGTTGTCTCCAACACATAACTTTCCAAATAGTCCAGACCTTTTTCCACTACATAAAAAATCACAATATAGACTATCGCCGTTACAAACCATTTTGCCAGTTTCCCGGCACGCTCTTTCTTCCACACAAGTTTTCGTTTTTCATACACTTCTTCATATGTACAATCGCCTTGCATGTCACTCTCGTTTTCCTGCGCCAAACTGGTATCATCGAGAATTCTGACTGCTGTATCCCAGAATGTATACTGTTTATCTTGGGAATGTACTTTTTCACCATCTCCTTTATGAAAATAGTGAATCCCTTTTTCATACTCTTCCCAGTATAATTTTAAGCGTTCAAAAAAATCTGTCCGAAATCCATCTTCATCGTTAAAATGCCTGCTGACATCCCGGATACTTTCTTCAATTGTGTAATTATAGCACATATCTACCAATGCTTCTGCCAAAAATACAGATTTATCAGCATTCATCGTATTCAACAACGTTACCCAGTTTGTCCTGTCAAACAGCGACGAATCTTTTTTTGCCCGCAACTGTTCTTCACAATCATCCAGAATCTTCAACGCCTGATCCATAATATCCAGTCCCGTCTGTTTACAGATTCTTCTGATTTTCTCCATATAATCCATAAAAAAATATCGGATGTTTTCTTTCGCCGGGTTCATAGCCAGTTTTTCCATGCTCAAAATCAGAATCATCCGAATATACTTCCAGATGTAATCCATCCGTTTCCACTTTTCGCTTCCGGATTCATACTGATCACGAATCTCCTCCAGACGAGTCAGATCCGCATACACCAATGCATCTTTTAGTACCTCCAACAATTCTATATCTGTACACTTCACCGGAAGTCCCGAAAATAAAAATGCATTCGGATCTTTTGCCACACATTTATCAATTGCATCCTGAATATACTGCGACGCTGTCCGATATTTTCTGAACCGCGAAACCTTCAATGCTCCACAGCGGAACAAAGAAATGATTTCCGGATATGTCTTTTCATTCTCGATCATTTGCAGAAAAGACTCAGAATCTGTCAGCTGATTAAACGACAGTGCAACCTGATTTCCATTTATTACTATTTCCTCAAAAAGTGCCTGCTGACCGATTTTTATCTCTTTTTCTGAATTTCGGACAGAATCCAGTTCAAATAAGTATACTAACATGTCTGTATCTCTTCATTTCTTTGGTTTTTATAGATTCATGATAACATACTTATTTTACTGTCACAATTTATATATAACAATTTTATGGTAGGCGCTTAATTTTTAGCCATAGTTAGAAAAAACTCCAGCTATTTTATAGTAACCGAAGTATCTTGGCAATTCACATATGATTGATTAGTTATTAGCATTATTGGTGCATTTCTGGATCTTAAGTGCTTACGCACAAAATACTCAAGCCTTTTTATAAAACACTTTTGAAAATAAAGAAATAAAAAGAAAGATGCCAGAATAGGACATCCAAATAAAAGGCATGTCAAGTCTAACTCAACAATGCCATTCTTCATTTCTAACTTCTAAACATAGCCTATACAACTACTTTTTAATTTTCTTATATATATCGACAGTCTCTTTTATCATATTATAAAAATATAATCCCATACATATGGCAACTAAAATAACAGTAATTATCAAAGTTGGCATTAGTGAACTCAAACTAACGCTTCCCTTCCAATATCCGATTAAATCCGTAATCTGATTTACTGCTAATCCTACAAGAAAAGCAATCAAAAAACCATTCCACATTAAGTTTTTTAACTGTGAAATTCTGTTATCACTAATTCTTTGCTGAATATCACTTTCAGCGTCTGCCATAACTTGAGCTTTATACTCCTGCTTTACTTCCTCGACTACCATTTTCTTTATTTTTTCTCGAAGGAGTTCCAAATATTCCTCTCGATCACTTTCCGGAATAGTCTCAAGATCTTTTTCCTTTACAGCAATATAAGACTCAATCATCGTATCTAATTTTTTTGTCATTCAAACATCTCTTCCACAACTTTGTCTAATAGCGCATCATCAAATTTGGCACCTCTAAATTTACCATTTTCATTTTGATAATGTGCATTTTGTTTGTTCCTATATAATTTATCTTCTGATGGAATTCCATCCAATTCTTCAAATACCAATTGAGCTATCGTAAATCCTGGACGAATTCGAATAGGATACTCTGTTGCATTAAATAAACCAATTCTTAAATGTCCCGCATATGATGAATTACAGTGCTGGGCACTTACCACTAACCCCAGTCTCGTATAACGTGTTTTTGGTCGCAAATGCGCAGACAAATTATCCGGTAATTTGATTTTTTCTTCTAATGATACCAAAACATATTCTTTCGGTGATAATATATATCCATCTTTCTCAATATTCTCATCAACATATATTCGGTCAATTTCACTTTGATTTGCTATGTCCAGACAATGGACTTCTTTACTAAATGTAACTATTTGATCACCAATTGTAACATCATATGATTCACTCTGAAGTTTTTTTTCATCAAACGGAACAATTAATTCATTCTCCTTTGCCAATTGTCTGATTTTCTTATCCGTTATAATCATACTGTTACCTCCCACCATCGTGTTTCTTATTGTATACTTTCAACAAAAATACACAATAAATTCCCATATAAAAACTTCTTTTTTATATTATTTTACTATAAAATACAGTGTAGCATCGATATTATGATGCGTCAATCATTTTTTCGGCAAAATATTCAACGATTTAATTATTTACTGACCAAAATAATAGAACCAACGCCAAAATCTATGCTCTATCTTTAGATCAACCAGCATATGCCTTATTTTTCGTTTATAATTTATTCTATTTTTTCTACTACACATTACTTATGTATTTCTTCCATCGCTTCCAAATATCCAAGCACACGATTTTTTTGTTTCACATCCAATTTTCGAAATGACTCTATCAAAATGCTTTCTTCATGATTCAAAATAATATCCGAATCAAATTCCGGCATTCCTTTCATCAGATTATTCTCTGCCAAAAGTTCGTATGGTGTTATTTGCAATACTTCACATATTTTCAAAATTTTATCTGCTGACGGATTTGTCCCTTTTCGCTTCCAGTCACTGATCGTGCTTTGTGATATTTCCGTTCGTTCCGAAAATTCTTTTTGCGTCATATTACGCTGCTTCATTAATGAAAATATTTTCTGACTGATCAACATTCCCTAATTCCTATATCGCTCAAACTCTACTTATAAATACTAATATGTTGCTTTTCTATTATAACTGCGGTAGAAATGTTTGACAATTATTATTTCAGAAATACCATATCTATTTTGACCACTCTGTTAACCAATCACATATTTGCTTGTTCTCATAATTTGCGTAATTCCCCAAAGTAAAAATTACATACTTACCACTCAATATATTCCTCTGTCCTGTAATAACTCTACAAAAATCTTGTCTACATCATAATCTGGTGCATATCTACTGGCAATCACACAAATACTTCGAATTTCATACACATTTTTTTCTAAAATTTCAGCTATTTCTTTCACCGTTAATCCCTTTCTCAACTTTTTAACAATAAATTCTACTAACCATCTCAATTCACTCAACTTTTTAGCTTTTTCCATTTGTAAATTTCTGTTGCTAAATTTTGAATCCGACCAATCATCTAATTCCAGCTCAAATATTTGAGCAATCACATAATCTTTCCATGTCGCATTTTTCTTACACCATTCTCTCTCACCTTCTTTATACTTAAAAAAATCCATTTGATCATATATAAAATCGTTCTGTAAAAGCCATTCTTCCATTTTCTCTACAGACGAAAAAATTTTTATTTCTTCATCAACAGGTTCTGCACATAGTATTCCCGCTTTTTTTCTTGTTAGTTTCAAATAATATACTTTCATTCAACTATTTTCTTCAGTTTCTCACATATTTACCATTCACAAGTCTCCATATGTTTCTTTGACTTTCTTTTTACAATAATATCTCTAATTTCCGAATTATACTCATTTGTTTTTATCAAAACCCAGTCGTCAAAATAATCATATATTTTTCTGTAACACTCATATAGCTTTCTTGCAAATAAAATGCCATTTTCACTTATATCTTCCATCACTTTTTCCAGGCAAATACCTTCCTGTTCTATATAATCTCTAAAATCAGAATCTTTTTCTTTATATTCTGTTAATATATATCTGAGCACTTGATCTTCTATTTTTCTTCTGTATTCAAATTCATAATCATTCTCATCCAAATGCTTTTCTATCAATTCTAGAGGAACTTTTATTCTAAAGGGTCCTGGAATAATGTAATACCATCTCTGATCCATTTCGTAAAAATAGCCATAATCTACAAACATTATCTTTCCAAAAATTTCTCGTTCTGTATCTCCTTTCCAAAACGGTTCACCAGTTAACGCACGTGCTTCTAACCAACTGTTTCCTCCTGGTCTTCCAATCATTCTGGTCTGCCCTAGTCCAAAAAGATAATCTACCATTTCTGGATGAGAATACCATATCAGAAGCCTTATACCTACCATTTTAAAATACCCACCATTTCCACTCCAGCCATATTCTACTTGCCCATCTGCACGTCTTCTTACAATAATACTTGTATCTCCCATTTTTCACCCACCCTTTTATCGTATTTACATTACGTATATACGTATATTATTATAAAATAAAAGGCATGTCAAGTATAACTCAACATGCCAATTACCATACAGTAATGTCTTATCCAACTCCATCCTACACCGGCTCACCAAACGTATCCGGATGCCCCGGATCAAAGATCTCATTACACGTCATCACCGTCACCAGATTCTCCGTCTCGGACAGATTGATAATATTATGTGTCCAGCCCGGAATCATATGAATAGCTTCGATCTTATCTCCACTCACCTCAAATTCCACTTTCTCACCGGTATTGATATTGCGTTCCTGAATCAGTCCATGACCTGCCACGACAATAAAAAGCTCCCACTTGGAATTATGCCAGTGCTGCCCTTTTGTAATACCCGGTCTGCTGATATTGACAGACACCTGTCCGCAATCCTGTGTATGAACCAGTTCTGTAAAGCTTCCACGATCATCCACATTCATCTTTAACGCATATTTAAACTTCTCCGTCGGCAGATACATCAGATACAGACTATATAGTTTCTTTGCAAAAGAACCATCTGGCATCTTCGGCATCATAAGCGTACTCGGCTGTTCCTTGAACTCCTGTAACAGATCCACAATCTCACCAAGCGTCACTTTATGAGTCACCGGAACATAACAATAACGTCCGTTTGCATCTGCAACTGTCTCCACACCATCAAACTCACAATGCTGCTCTCTGCCTTCCAGTAGATCAAACATTCCCTCTACCAGATCATCAATATACAACAATTCCAGCTCTGTGCTGCGATCATTGACCGTAAACTCTTCATCATTGGCTACTGCCCAACAAAACGTAGAAACCGCAGAATTATATTTCGGTCTGGAATGTCCCATCAGATTCGGGAAACGATATACTGCCACATTGACACCATTCTCTTTTCCATACTGGAAAAACAATTCTTCTCCCGCCTGTTTGGAACGACCATATTCCGAATTACCAAAACGTCCTGCCAAAGTTGCCTGAATCGAAGAGGACAACATGATTGGTGCCTTATTTCCATGTTTTTTCAGTGTATCCAATAATTCAGACGCAAAACCAAAGTTTCCTTTCATGAAATCCTCTGGATTTTCCGGACGGTTTACCCCTGCCAGGTTAAATACAAAATCTGCTTTCTGGCAGTACGCATCCAGCTCCTCCGGTGTGGAATCCAGATCATATTCGTAAATTTCATCCACCTTAATCCCCGGTCTGGTACGATTCTTGTTGTCTCTGATATTTTTCAGGTTATTCACAAGGGCAGTTCCAACCATGCCCTTTGCTCCAGTTACTAAAATATTCATAATAAACTCTTTTTCTCCAAATTTATTAAACGTCTTTTCTCCAAACCATCTTGTTTACCACACCAGTATAACTCTGGATGATCTTCACAACTTTGGAACTTACATTTTCCTCAATGTAATCCGGCACCGGAATACCATAATCTCCAGCTTTATTCATCTCAACCGCAGTATCCACAGACTGAAGTAATCCCTTCTCATCAATTCCAGATAAAATAAAGCAAGCCTTATCCAACGCTTCCGGACGCTCCGTAGAAGTTCTAATGCAAACAGCCGGGAACGGATGTCCCACAGAAGTAAAGAAACTACTCTCCTCCGGTAATGTACCAGAATCAGAAACAACCGCAAACGCATTCATCTGCAAACAGTTATAATCATGGAATCCAAGCGGCTCATGCTGGATCACACGCGGATCCAGTTTAAAACCAGTAGACTCGATCCGTTTCTTGCTGCGCGGATGGCAGGAATACAGAATTGGCATATCATACTTCTCAGCCATCTTATTGATTGCATTAAATAAAGAAAGGAAATTCTTCTCTGTATCAATATTTTCCTCACGATGTGCAGAAAGCAGAATATATTTGCCTTTCTCCAAACCTAATTTTTCATGAATATTAGATGCCTCAATCTCTTCCAGATTGTTGTGCAGTACCTCAGCCATCGGAGAACCTGTCACATAAGTTCTCTCCTTCGGCAGACCACAGTCAGCCAAATAACGACGCGCATGCTCGGAGTAAGCCATATTCACATCCGAAATAATATCTACAATACGACGGTTTGTCTCCTCCGGAAGGCACTCATCCTTGCAACGGTTTCCGGCTTCCATATGAAAAATTGGAATATGCAGTCTCTTTGCACCAATTACGGACAGGCAGGAATTGGTATCACCAAGAACCAGCACTGCATCCGGCTTAATCTCAGCCATCAGTTTGTAACTCTGTGCAATGATATTTCCACAGGTTTCACCAAGATCAGATCCAACTGCATTCAGATAAACCTCCGGATCCTCCAGTTTTAAATCTTTAAAAAACACACCGTTCAGATTATAATCATAATTCTGTCCGGTGTGCGCTAAAATCACGTCAAAATATTTTCTTGTCTTGTTAATTACGGCTGCCAAACGAATGATCTCCGGTCTGGTTCCAACAATAATCAACAGCTTTAATTTGCCATTTTCTTTCCATTTAATATTGCTATAATCACTCATAGTATGTATCCCTCATATTTTTCAAAAATAGTTTCCAGTTATTCATATCTCAGATCACTTACTACTATACGACTAATTTTCCATCTTTGCCAGTTCTTCTTGAATATAAGAGAGAGAAGCAATCTTTGCCTTTGTCTCTTCAACAGTCAGTAACTTTGTATTGTTAGAATCAAACTCTGTCAATGTATTGCGTTCTGCATCGCCATCTTTGAAATATTTATCATAGTTCAAACCACGATTATCAGCTGGGACACGATAGAAATTGCCCAAATCAACGGCTTTTGCACACTCTTCATTGGTCAACAAAGTCTCATACATCTTCTCGCCATGACGAATACCAATAATCTTAATATCTTCCTTCTTTCCTCCAAACAGTTCACAAACTGCTTCTGCCTGTGTCTGAATCGTACAAGCCGGTGCTTTCTGTATCAGCAGATCGCCATTTTCACCATGCTCAAATGCAAATAATACCAGATCAACAGCTTCTTCCAGAGACATGATAAAACGTGTCATGCTCGGCTCTGTCAGCGTGATCGGATTGCCCTGTTTAATCTGATCAATCCAAAGCGGAATAACAGATCCACGACTACACATTACATTACCATAACGGGTACAGCAGATTTTTGTCTTTCCGGACATTCTGGACTTTGCTACTGCAACTTTTTCCTCAATGGCTTTTGTAATACCCATAGCATTAATTGGGTAAGCAGCTTTATCAGTAGAAAGACAGATTACAGACTCTACCCCTTCCTCAATTGCAGCAGTCAACACATTTTCTGTACCGATAACATTCGTACGAACTGCTTCCATCGGGAAAAACTCACAGGACGGAACCTGTTTTAATGCTGCTGCATGGAAAATATAATCCACACCTTTCATTGCACCTCTGACAGACTCAAGACTGCGAACATCACCGATGTAAAATTTAATTTTCTCTGCTACTTCCGGCATCTTTGCCTGAAACTCATGACGCATATCATCCTGTTTCTTCTCATCTCTGGAGAAAATACGGATTTCTCCAATATCAGTAGAAAGAAATCGGTTCAAAACGGCATTACCGAAAGAACCGGTTCCTCCCGTGATTAATAATGTTTTGTCTTTGAATAAACTCATC
>ENA-OWRC01002426-OWRC01002426.1-human-gut-metagenome-genome-assembly--contig:-NODE-2426-length-14489-cov-2.771512_pt1 | contig 14489 bp, 10 predicted proteins | sample MGYA00248268_ERZ651895 | MGnify/ENA primary metagenome ERZ651895 (study PRJEB26924, sample SAMEA4378242) | human gut metagenome | biome: human gut; feature: human-associated habitat; material: faeces...
AGGCCAGGCCTTTTTTGAACATCTGAACGAAGATCCACTGGGTCCATTTATAAAATCCAGGATCGGTAGTATTGACCTCCATATCCCAGTCATAGATCGATGCGATCTCATTGATCTGTCTCTTGATATTCTTGATATTTGCCTCTGTAGAAATCGCCGGATGAACACCCATCTTGATCGCGTAGTTCTCAGCCGGAAGACCGAATGCATCCCATCCCATCGGATGAATGATGTAATATCCCTGAAGCAGTTTGTAACGGCTCCACACGTCGGAGATAACATAGCCTCTCCAGTGTCCTACATGAAGACCGTTTCCTGACGGATACGGGAACATGTCCAGACAATAATATTTCTTTTTCGGGTTGCCGTTTTCATCCACTTTCGGATTAACCGGATTCTCAGCCCATTTTTCTTTCCATTTCTTTTCGATTGCCTTATGATTGTAAGGTACTGCCATTTTTCTTTCCTCCTGGTATTGTTTCAGTATGAAAAAAAGTGTCTTAACCTTTTATTTAATAGGAAATTTCATCAGGATTTCCTGTTAAATAAAAATCTTTCGCCTCTTTTGATAAATTCAAAGAGACGAAAGATTAAATTCCGTGGTACCACTCTTCTTCGCCGCATCCCGGTAACATAACTTACGGTGTAGCGCACTTGTGATTCTATAACGGGAATTCCCGCTTCTGCCTATCTAAAAACCGTTCAGCAGAAGAACTCAAAGGCGAGTTCAAAGATTTGATCTGCTGCCTTGCACCGCCCGGCAGTTCTCTGTACAGACTCTAATCTTTTACTGATCCTTATCCTTGTTTTTTTCATATACCTTGTTATTATAAAAATAAATACAAGTTCCGTCAAGAGATTCTTGATTGTTTTTTACGAATTCTTGATTATTTTTACCATTTAAAATTGATTTCCGTTATCTCTCAGCCATTTTCTATATTTTTTATAGTCCGGCATCCACGTCGCCACGACCTTCCAGAATGCAGCGGAATGATTCATTTCTCTACGATGTGCCAGCTCATGCACCACAACATAATCCAGAACTCCCGGCGGCATCAGCACCAGCTTCCAGTTGTAATTGAGATTCCCCACACTGCTGCAGCTTCCCCACCTGGTCTTCTGCTCCCGGATGGAAATACGCCCATAGGTCACACCCATTTTCCGGGCATAGTATCCGGTCCTTGCACCTAATACTTCTCTTGCAAGATTCCGGTAATATTTCTTTTCTGCTTCCGGCATCTCTCTCTTTTCCTGCCGCTTCATTGCATTTTCCTTCTGAAGCTTTACCTTCTGTCGGATCCAGTTCTCTTTTTCCAGAAGAAACCGGTCAATCCGCTTTTTCTCACAGGAATAGGGTGCACGGACCGTCACCTTTCCTTCCCGGTCAACTTCGATTCCAATACTGCGCCTATTTGACCGGATCAGATGATATTCTATGTCCACGACCGGATCACCTCCAGAAAGCGCTCTCCATATTTTTCAAACTTGAACTCTCCCACACCGGAAACTTTCAGCATAGCATTCTTATTTGTCGGTTTTTCGATACACATCTGCACAAGAGTCTTATCGGAAAATACAATATAAGGCGGAACTTTTTCTTCTCTTGCTATCTCTGCACGCAGGGCGCGCAGGATTTCAAAAGACTCTTCCTGCTCTTTATTCAGAACCAGTCCGGCCGTTTTCTTCACTTTTTTCTTCGATGTTGTCTTCGCCTCTTTCTCCGGTTCTTTTGCCATCTTCATTGTAAATGTCTCCTGCCCTGCAATCAGTGCTTCCGACTTTTCAGTCAGCTTCACAATCATATAAGAATCCGGCGTGGTCTTCAGATATCCTTCTGCCAGAAGCTGGTTGAATATCTGCCTGAGCTTCCACGATGGCGTCTTAGAAAGTACCCCGTAAGCCGGACTGACACCCATGCCATACTGCCGGATCTTCGCATTATTTGCTCCATGCACCGTATCCAGAATCACATTAATTCCATAACGCTGATGACTTTCTTTTACACACATGGCAAGTATCCTTGCTTCTGCCGTCATATCCACGGTATCAAACTGCGTCTTACAGTTTGAACAGTTCCCACAGTAATTGCTTCCGTATTCCCCAAAATACCGCAGAATATAATCACGCAGACATTCCTTTGTAAAACAATAATAAGTCATCTTTTTCAAGCGCTCCTGATCCCGCTCCATCACGATCCGGCGCGTCAGTTCATCCAGTTCCTGATTGTCGCGGTTGTTCTCAATGAACATCTGGTTTGTGATCACATCCTGTCCACTATATAAAAGCAGGCACTCCCCCGGCTCACCGTCTCGGGCGCAGCGTCCCACTTCCTGATAATAGGACTCCAAATTCTTCGGCATATTGTAATGTACGACAAAGCGGACATTGGATTTATCAATTCCCATCCCGAATGCATTCGTCGCCACCATGATCTGCTTCCGGTCATAAATGAAATCATCCTGATTATCACGCCGCTCCCGGTCTGTCAGTCCCGCATGATACCTGGTCACGGAAAACCCATCCATTTCCAGGAGTGCGCAATTTTCCTCCACCTGCTTTCTGGTCAGGCAGTAGACGATCCCGCATTGATCCGGATGCTCCTCAATAAATGCTTTGAGTGCGGCATATTTATTCTTTGGGAACTGTACCGCAAGGAACAGATTCGGTCTGTCGTAGCCTGTCATTACTACTTCCGGATCCTCCAGCATCAGGATATCGATCATATCCTCTCTTACTTCTTTCGTCGCTGTTGCAGTAAATGCACTCACAACCGGCCGCTTTGGAAGATACTCTACAAACTCTGTGATCTTTAAATAACTTGGCCGGAAATCCTGTCCCCACTGGGAAACACAGTGCGCTTCATCGACTGCGATCATAGAAATATCCACGCTCATAGCAAAATCCATAAACTCTGCAGTTTCCAGCCGCTCCGGTGCCACATAGATAATCTTATATCTTCCTTCTTTTGCAAAAGCAAGTGCCTTCCGGTACTGCCCCATAGTCAGGGAACTGTTCAGATAGGCTGCATGAACCCCTGCCTGGTTGAGGGATGCCACCTGATCCTTCATAAGAGAAATAAGGGGAGATATCACAAGTGTAATACCTCCCATCATCAGCGCCGGAATCTGAAAACAGATGGACTTTCCGGCTCCCGTTGGCAGTATGCCGAGTACATCCCGGCCGGACAGGATCGCATCGATCAGTTTCTCCTGTCCCGGTCGGAATCCGTCATAGCCAAAAAATTGCTTTAATACTTGAAATTTATCCAAGATATACTACCTCTTCTTCCGGTTTTTCTGCGGATTCCATCTCCAGCATATAAAGAACCGGCTGCTTTGGAACCATCGGACGGTACGCTTCGTACTCGAACTTGACGGTTACTTTTTTCCAGCTTCTCTGTGTAATCTGCGCTGCCCTTCCAAGATTACATGGATATCCATAGAAACGGATATCATCTGCGCAGCAGGTCATGATCTGTCTTCCCGGAATCAGCATATTTGCCGGCATTCCCTTCGGACGGAAAAGCTGTGCAAGGAAGGTGATCTTCTTGTGCTCGTAGCGCTCCGGATGCTCATATGCATCCACATACCAGGTACCAAAGTCCACATCATCAATGAAGATATGGTCTGCTTTCAGATCATATGGCAGATCCTCTTCTGTCTGCGGGATAATATTGCCATCCACACCTTCAAAGATCAGCTGTGCCTGTGGGTTCTGGATCTTAAGGGCACGTCTGAACGCACTTCGGTCTGTATTTTCCCCACAACGGTTGATGATGATCAACTCAGATTCTGTAAGCTGGTTCATCAGCATATTCCGCATATTCTTCAGGTACATGTCCAGCGTCTCACCGCTAACCGTTGAGTACACACCCTGAATCTCCCAGTTGCGTGGAAAATCTTCATCCAAGATTTCCTGCAGATCCCAGGTTCCATTGTACTCAATGATCACCTGGACCGGATGATAGATCTTCTCACAGTTTTCAAAGAAAGTTTTATTTAACTTTTCTCTTTCTTCTATATTGAAGAGGAACAGTCCGTTCTCATCCAGATATTTTTCCGAGTACTCTTCCTCTCCCTCTTCACACTGCAAAAGCAATGTCGGACCTTCTTCGATCCATTCCTGCTTCATCAGTGTGTCCTTGATAAATGTTGTTTTTCCACTGTCCAGAAATCCTGTACAGATATATACCGGTGTTGTCATCGCCGCTTGCTCCTCCTAGATATGGAATAACTTAATCAGATCCTCTTCTTTGAGATCTGTTCCGATCACGCATACACGTCCTGTGTAATCAGCCTGTCCCTCACGGACTTCATATTCTTCCGGAACCATATCAAACTGCTTCCAGGAACCGTCTGCCATCTGGATAATTCCTTTGGAACGAAGTACGGTTCCGTAAGCATCTGTCTCAGATAATGCTTTCAGCAGGTAATCCAGTTCTTCTTCTGTATACTTATGAGCAGTCTCCTTGCCCCAGCTCGTAAATACTTCATCTGCATGATGATGTCCTTCGTGTCCGTGGTGATGGTCATGGCATCCGCAGGTGCAGTTCTCATCATGTTCATGATGATGCTCATGCTCTTCATGGTCGTGATCATGATGGTGTTCATGGTCATGATCGTGGCATCCGCAGGTGCAGTTCTCATCATGTTCATGATGATGCTCATGCTCTTCGTGATCGTGATGATGGTCGTGATCATGATCATGACCGCAGCCACATTCGTCATCATGATGATGGTGATGTTCGTGGTCGTCATGCTCATGTGCATGTTCTTCCAGGATACCTTCAATCTCAGCGCCATGCTGCAGGGCATGCAAAACGGCATCTTTTCCAAGTTCTTCCCAAGGTGTGGAAATAATGGTTGCCTCTGCATTTTTCTCACGCAGCATATGCACGCACTCTTCTACCTTTTCATCTGTCATCATCTGGGTACGGCTGATAACGATCGTAGATGCATGCTCTACCTGGTTATTGAAGAATTCTCCGAAGTTCTTGAGATAGATCTTTGCTTTCTTACCGTCAACAACTGTGATTCTTCCGTCAATCTCAATATCTGCCTCATCTTTGACACCCTCGATTGCTTTTACAACATCAGAAAGCTTTCCAACTCCTGAAGGTTCGATGATGACACGATCCGGTGTATAATCTACAAGTACTTTCTGAAGTGCTTTGCTAAAATCCCCCACCAGTGTACAGCAGATACATCCTGAGTTCATCTCTGTGATCTCAACGCCGGCATCTTTTAAGAATCCGCCATCAATACCGATCTCCCCAAATTCGTTCTCGATCAGGACCAGTCTTTCTCCCGGAAATACATCCTCGATCAGTTTCTTGATGAATGTTGTCTTTCCTGCTCCCAGGAAACCAGAAATAATATCAACTTTCGTCATTTTTCGTTCCTCTTTTCTTATTATTATAATTTCATAAATTAGCCTTTTCTAACTGCAAATTGTTTCCGAGCTATATCGTATCACATTTCTTTAAAAGATGCAAATAAATAGCTTGTTAATGCATTGTGATTAGTGTATAATAGTTTTATAAAATCTCGTACTTTTTTAGTACAAATTCATAAACAAAGGAGACTTGATAATATGGTTAATTTATTGACAGGCCCAAAAGGAAGCGGAAAAACCCAGCAAATGATCGAACGTGCTAACGAAGCTGTAAAGACATGTGAAGGAAACGTATTCTTCATCAAGAAGAGCCACAGAGATACATACAGCTTATCTTTCAACATCAGAGCGATCTGCATGGATGACTATGATGTAATCACCAATACCGATGAATATCTTGGATTTATTTACGGTATGTTAAGCGCAGACCATGATATCAAAGCAATCTTTATCGACGGTATTTTAAAGCACGCCGACATCACACTTGAGAACATTCCTTCTTTCATCGAAACACTGAAAAAGATCTCCAAAGAAAATGATGTAGATTTTTATGTCAGCATCAGTGCAACGAATGAACAGCTTGGTAATGTAAATTTTGAAGATTGTACACTCCTTAACTAAGATAGACATTATCCAAAAGGAGGGATGAAGATTTTCTGTAAATCTTCATCCCTCCTTTTATGGTTTTCCAAATGTGACAGAGCACATTCTTTTTATGCTATGATACCAGGGTCAAAAGGTCAAAAAGCCTCTTGCAAGAGGCTTTTTGCACTCTCGCAATCTGGTATCAAAGGGGGCAAAATATCTTTTGACCCCAACATCATGCTATTTCAAAGACAAAACCGTATTTGCCTTATCCCCTTTTGCATACTCCAGTTTTACATCATCTCCCACATTGTACTTGATGATCTCAATAAAATCGACTACCGATACATCAAAAATCTCATCTGATCCTTCCAGCATAATGTAGTAATGAGAGTCTCCATCTATAACGCCCTGGGCGATTTTCGTGATCTTTCCTTCGATCGTGCCGGTATCCAGCTTCACTTCTTCTTTTTCCTTGATTCCATTGGTAAGAAGCAGATTATTGTAGGATTCTTCACATACACTTACCGTATCCCCGATCGCAACAACCTGGTACTTCTGGACATTGACCATTGCATACTTTTTCACAAGTCCTGCATCATCCTTAAGTGCCATAAAGTAAGTCGGCTCCCCGGAAATGTTAAGCAGCAGCGGGAAAGTCGCCCGATACTTCAGGTTCTGTACCTGTCCTTCTGCCGATGCCATCGCAGAATCCTCGATCGCACCTGCCACCGGATAATACTTTGTCTCCATAGTTCTCTGGTTCATCAGAACAAATCCCACATTGGACTGGTCACTGTTTACAGAAGTTACTCCCGTGTACACCCATACATCATCATCAATCGCCAGATAATTATATCCGTTTGTTGTCTTCAGACAATCTTTCTGGCTGAGTACACTGTTAAAATACCCATGCTTTAACGTGCCATAATAATCATAAAGCTGTACCAGAAGATCTGCCGAATAGGCTCGGTCGATCCATTCCGGGACTTCATCGATCCTGTAGTCCTGCATTTCGCCGGTGATCGCATTGCAGAGCACCACATGCCCTACCGTTTCTCCTCCGAAAAGACCGATATTATACTTTTTGACCGGTGCTACCCAGTATGGAACACCATTATCATCAATTTCAAAACTAAGTTCTCCGTAAATATAAGTCGGATGCGCAAAACGAAGATGACGGTAAATATTTCTTCCAAAATGCTCGCTGGTCGAATACTTCATTCCCTGCTCCAGCTTTACCATCTCCGTTGTCTGGCTTGCCATATCGATCCGGATATATGCAGGAAGTCCATCTTTCCGATTGGTAAACCATTTGATCAGATTCGCATATTTCAAAGGTGACACACGAACCGGACGATCCTTGTAGTTGATCTGACTGTAGATATCGTCCACCTCAAACTGGGATACCATATCTGACATGCTTCCCATCTTCCGGTCTCCTAAAAGCTGCGCAGACTCCTTATCCAGAAGCGGGATCTGGTCAAAGGAAAGCTCCTCGATATCTTTTGTGAATTCGCCCTCTTCTACCTTCAGAAGCTGTTGGTATTTCTTCGCATTCACAATCGGTGAAGAAAGAATGGTTCCGGCCAGATAAATCACTAACAAAAGAATAAAAAGACGGACACACCATTTGAACCCTTTGGATTCTTTCATCTCCTTCAGATCAATCGCTCCGTATCGCAAGCCTTTTTTTCCTGCAAGCACAAGACCGACCGCAAGCACCAGAACAAGCACAAAATACCACACTCCGGAAGAATGGATATTAAAAGCCGGCAGTGATACATAATACCAGATTCCTGCTGCCACTAAAAGCAGCAGAAAACTGATCGCTATATTTTTCTTTTTCATAAATTCTCCTTTTCATCGTTTTGCCTTACCAAAGCTGTCTTAGAATTTTCTACTCCAAAGTGACGGCGAGAACAGCATCAGGAACGGGAAGATTTCCAGTCGTCCGATCAGCATATCCACGCAGAAAACAATCTTCGAGAAGTCTGAGAACTTCGCAAAATTTTCCACCGGTCCTACCAGATTCAGTCCCGGTCCTACATTATTAAGTGTAGTAAGCACTCCGGTAAATGAAGTAGTAAAATCAAAGTTATTGATCGAGATCAGAAGCACGGATACGATCAGGATTAGTATATACGCAATAAAGTATACATATACCCCCCGCATCGTCTCTTCTTTCATTTTTTTCCCATTTACTTTTACGATATTGACTGCTTTTGGATGGATCATAGTTTTCAGCTCCCGGCGGATGCTTTTTACCAGGATCAGAAGTCTTGATACCTTGATACCACCGCCTGTTGAACCGGCAGAAGCACCGATTACCATCACAAGAAGCAGAACACATTTGGAAAGCTCCGGCCACTTGTTGAAATCTGCCGTCACAAATCCAGTTGTCGTGATCACGGATGCCACCTGGAACGCCGCATAGCGGAATGCCTTTAAAAGAGAATGATAACCTCCGGCGATATTGCAGGTGATCACAACGGTTGCTCCTGCAATGATTCCCAGGTAAGCACGCAACTCCTCATTCTTAAATACACTCTTAAATTCTTTCAAAAGCAGAAAGAAATACAGGTTAAAATTGATACCAAACAGGATCATAAATACGGTGATCACACCATCAATGTAGGCACTGTTGAAGTGTGCCACACTTGCATTGTAGCCGGAAAATCCTCCGGTACCGGCAGTACTGAATGCATGTGTCACTGCGTCAAACAGGTTCATCCCTCCTGCCAGAAGAAAAACTACCTCAATTGCAGTCAGTGCAAAATACATTCCATACAGGATCCTTGCGGTTCCTCTTGCCTTTGGAACCAGTTTATCTGCCTCTGGCCCCGGAACTTCCGCACGCATCAGATGCATGGAATTCTTCTCATCCAGAGAGGTAAGTACCATAACAAATACCAGCACTCCCATTCCACCAACCCAATGTGTCAGGGAACGCCAGAAAAGAATTCCTTTCGGAAGTCCTTCAATCTCAGTCAGGATCGTAGAACCTGTCGTCGTAAATCCGGATACTGTTTCAAAAAAAGCATCCACATAGCTTGGAATACTTTTGCTGAGTACAAATGGAAGTGCACCTGCAAGTGACCAGAAAATCCAGGCCGTTGCAACAATGATCAGACCTTCTTTGGCATAAATCGTCATGTTCTCCGGGCATTTTCTGCCAAACAGCAGATAAATTGCCGTCAGGATCGCAGCTGTAATCAGAAAATAAACCGATGTGTGCTCGCCATAAATAATTCCAACCATCATCGGAAGCAGCATCAGCAGTCCCTCTACTCCCATCATCTTACTGATGATATAGCGTATCATTTTCACATTCATTTCTTTTCACCCCTATTGCTCAGCCAGAATATCTGTGATATCCTTAACTTTCTTCTGGGTCGTAACGATTACAACACTGTCGCCCACCTGAATGGATTCATCCCCGTCCGGAATAATAATCTGCCGTTTTCTTCCGATACATGCGATCAGATTGTTCGGCTTCAGTTCCAGATCCTTAAACGGGATATCTGTATATTCTGTTTTTTCTTTGATAATAAATTCCAGTGCTTCTACTCTTCCACCAACCAGCTGATACATAGATTCAACATTGACATTCTTGAGAGAATTCTGGCGTGCACGCACATAACTCATGATCGCATCTGCTGTTGCAGTCTTTGCCGATACAATCAGATCGATCCCAAGTTCCTCGACAAGCTGGGCACGTCCGTCTTCGTTGACCTTTGCCACGATCTTGTCCACACCTTTTGTCTTTGCAAAAAGTGCAAGGATAATATTCTCCTCATCCATACCGGTCAGGCTGACCAGGGCATCTGCCTGTTCAATTCCTTCTTCGATCAGAAGGTCATGGTCTGCGGCATTCCCACAGATGATCGTCGCTTTCGGAAGCTGGTCGCAGAGATCTTCGCATTTCTTCCAGTCCTGCTCAATGATCTTAACCTGCATACCAAGTCCTAAAAGCTGTTTTGCCAGATAATATCCGACTTTTCCCCCACCACAAACCAGAATATTCTTCGGCTCTTTCCGCTTTCCGATCAGATGGAAAAATTCTTCAATATATTTGTGGGACGCAACAATATGAAGCCGGTCTCCATCATGGATGACAAAATCACCATTCGGGATGATCACTTCCGATCCACGTCTTACAGCACATACCAGAACTTTGATCTGGAACTTGCGGTAAAGCTCAGCAAGCGATACTCCGCCCAAATGGCTTCTTTCTTTGACAATGAATTCTACCATTTCGACTTTTCCCTTCATAAAAGTCTCTACCTTTGCAGTATCCGGAAGAAGGATCGATCTGGAAATCTCAAATGCAGCCGCAAGTTCCGGGTTGACAGCCATACTCAGTCTTAAGTCCTCTTTCAAAAGATCGATCTGCTGATAATAGATCGGATTCCTTACACGGGCGATCGTGTGCTTTGCCCCCAGTCTCTTTGCGAGCAGGCAGCTCAGCATATTCAGTTCGTCTGTCGATGCACATGCCACAACAAGATCAGCGCCCGGCACTCCTGCTTCTTTCTGCACTTTCGCATCTGCACCATCTCCGGTAATGCAGAGAATATCAAGCTGATTCAGTGCTTCTTTTAATTTTCCCTCATTTTGGTCAATCAAAACCACATCGTAATTTTCTTCGGATAACTGTATGGTCAGTTTATGACCAACCTTCCCGTCCCCAATAATTACAATTTTCATTTTTCTTTTCCTCTACTTTTTCTCTTAATACTAAACCTTTAAAACCTTTAATACTAAAATTGTATAAAATACCAATGTGACAGCCGAAGCTGCCACCATCATAATATGTATACCACTTTTAGTACGAAAGTACAATAGAAAAAACCGGGATTTTCTCCCGGCTTTTCCTTATTCTTATTCTTCAGCTGCACGCTTTTCAATTTCTTTTTCCTGTACATCTGCCGGAGCCTGTTCATAACGGGCAAATTCATACGAATAGCTTCCTCGTCCACCTGTCATAGAACGAAGTGTTGTGCAATATCCAAACATGCCTGTCATCGGTACATCCGCTTCAATTACCTGATATCCGCCTGACTGTGGATTCATTCCAAGAACACGGCCACGTCTCTTGTTCAGATCTCCCATAACATCACCGGTATATTTATCCGGAACTGTAACCTTCATGGAGATGATCGGCTCAAGAAGTACAGGAGAAGCTTCCATAAAGCCCTTCTTGAAGGCAAGGATAGTTGCCATCTTAAATGCCATTTCAGAAGAATCTACCGGATGGTAAGATCCATCATACAGGGTTGCTTTCACGCCAACTACCGGATATCCGGCGAGAGGTCCTTTTAATACAGATTCCTGCAATCCTTTTTCAACCGCCGGGAAGTAGTTCTTCGGAACAGCACCTCCGACTACTTCTTCCTGGAATACATACGGTGTATCCAGATCTCCGGATGGTTCAAAACGCATCTTAACATGTCCATACTGTCCATGTCCTCCGGACTGTTTCTTATACTTGGTATCTACATCCGAGTTCTTGCGGATTGTCTCACGGAACGCAACTTTTGGTGTCTCCAGTCTGATTCCGACTTTATAACGCTCTGCCAGCTTGCTTGCTGTCACTTCCAGATGCTGGTCACCCATTCCATAAATCAGTGACTGGCGGTTCTCACTGTCATTTACCACTTTCAGTGTCACATCCTCTGCCATCATCTTCGCAAGAGCCTGTGATACCTTGTCCTCATCACCTTTGTTATTCACTACATACTTCATATATGTATACGGTTTGGAGTATTCGGTTCTTCCATAAGATACCGGTGTATTTTTTGTTGAAAGGGTATCCCCTGTCTTTGTACTTGTCAGTTTTGCAATTGCTCCGATATCACCTGCAAACAGTTCCTGAACTTCTACCGGTTTGTTGCCGGATAAGGTGTAGATCTTGCCGATCTTTGCTTCTGCATCTGACTCCGGATTGTAAAGGACATCATCCCCCTTTAATACACCGGAACATACTTTTACAAAAGAATATTTTCCGATAAACGGATCTACCATGGTCTTGAATACATATGCGGTCTTTGCGGCTGCAAAATCATGATGTGCTTCAAAGATCTCATTTGTCTTACGGTTGATACCTACACATTCACGGTATTCCGGACTTGGGAAAAATCTTACGATATCAGACAGTAAGTTTGCAACACCCTGTGCCTGAACATTGGATCCCATTGCTACCGGAACGATATCTCCGTCCATAACTTCTGTTCTCATGGCGGAGCGGATCTCTTCAACCGAGAATTCATCTCCCTCAAAATAACGTTCCATAAATGCTTCACTGGTCTCTGCCACTGCTTCAAGAAGCTTCTCTCTGTAAATCTGCAGGTTCGGCAGACAGTAATCCGGAATCTCACACTCTTCTCTCTGTCCAAGTCCGGTGTATCTTCTACCTGCATTCTTGATAACATTGACATAACCTACTAATTTCTCGTTCTCACGGATCGGTTGGAAATGTGGTGCGATCACTTTACCGTATCTTGCGGTCAGATCTTCAACAACCTGACGGAAGCTGGCATCATCCACATCCATCTCAGTAACATAGATCATACGCGGAAGATTATACTTATCACAGAGCTCCCATGCTTTCTCGGTTCCTACCTGCACACCGGCTTTTCCGGAAACAACGATAACAGCTGCATCGGCTGCGCTGACTGCTTCTTCCACTTCTCCGACAAAATCAAAATATCCCGGTGTATCAAGGATATTAATCTTTGCTTTTTCCCATTCAATCGGAATCAGACTTGTGCTAAGTGAGAATTTACGTTTCTGTTCTTCTTTATCAAAATCACTGATCGTATTACCGTTCTCAACAGATCCCATACGATTTGTTGCTCCAGATACATAAGCCATCGCTTCTGCCAGACTGGTCTTTCCGCTTCCCCCATGTCCTAAAAGGACCACGTTTCTAATTTCATCCGTTCTGTAAACCTTCATGCTTGCTGCCTCCTTGCTAAAGTTTCTCATGGATATATTGTACTAAACTTTCTATAAAAACACAACTATTTTATAGAATTTCAACAAAAACTTTCACTTTTACGCTTTAAAGTATTGCTTTATTGACAGATAGCCTATTTTCCTATATTATGAAAGGTAGACTATCACGAAAGGACGAAAGATTATGAAACAGAAAAAAATCGGATTTATCGGACTCGGACTCATTGGGGGCTCTATTGCAAAGGCGGTCCGGCGATATTATCCGGATTATGAGATTGTCGCTTTCGACAAGAATAGAGAAACTCTGGCACTTGCCACACAAGAATCCATCATCAATGTGGCCTGTACCTCAATCGATGATAATTTCCGAGGCTGCAACTACATCTTCTTATGTGCCCCGGTCGCTTTCAATACTGCATATTTAAAGCAGATGATGCCTTACCTGCATGATGATATGATCCTGACTGACGTCGGAAGTGTCAAAACTCCGATCCATGACGAGATCATCCGGCTGGGACTGGAGGATTACTTTATCGGAGGACACCCGATGGCCGGTTCCGAAAAGAGTGGTTTTGCCAATTCCAAACCAATCCTGATCGAGAACGCTTACTTTGTTCTCACCCCTTCCGCCAAAGTAGCGAAAAAAAAGGTGGATGCATACGCATCCTTCGTAGAATCCTTGCGTGCACTTCCGATCGTACTGGATTATCATGAACACGACATCGTCACCGGCACGATCAGCCACTTGCCACATATCATTGCCGCAAGTCTGGTCAACTTTGTCAGAGACACCGACACCAAGGATGAGCTGATGAAAACCCTCGCCGCCGGCGGCTTTAAGGACATTACGCGAATCGCCTCTTCCTCACCGACCATGTGGGAACACATCTGTGCACAGAATCAGAGTAATATTTCCCAGATCCTTGGAAATTATATCGAAACATTAAATGAAGCGAAAAAACTGGTTGATGCCGGAGACTCCCAGGGAATCTACGATATGTTCGACCATTCCCGGAACTACCGCAATTCCATGCCAAACGGTTCTGCCGGTCCGATCAAGCGTGCATTCGAGATCTACTGTGACATCCCGGATGAAGCCGGTGTGATCGCCACCATTGCGACCATCCTCGCTTCTAATGCACTCAGCATTAAGAACATCGGAATCGTTCATAACCGTGAATTTGAAGAAGGCGTACTCCGCATCGAATTCTATGACAGCATCTCCTGTGAGAAGGCAGTAGCACTTTTGCAGAAGCATCGTTATATTGTTTATGAGCGTTAATAATTAAATAATGATACCAGGGTCAAAAGGTCAGAAAGCCGATGCAAGCTTGTTTGCAAGAGGACTTTTGACACTCACATCATTAAATGCAAGACAGTCCAAAAAATCTTTTCAGAACTTTGTGTAAATTGGTCACAATGCTTGAAAATAGAATTTTACGAATGAGAGGTTACTATATTATGCAAATCCAACCTGTTAAACAGCTTCGCGGGGAAGTATCTGTTCCCGGCGATAAATCCATCTCCCACCGTTCTATTATGTTCGGTGC
>ENA-OWRC01002450-OWRC01002450.1-human-gut-metagenome-genome-assembly--contig:-NODE-2450-length-14368-cov-3.028156_pt1 | contig 14368 bp, 8 predicted proteins | sample MGYA00248268_ERZ651895 | MGnify/ENA primary metagenome ERZ651895 (study PRJEB26924, sample SAMEA4378242) | human gut metagenome | biome: human gut; feature: human-associated habitat; material: faeces...
GAACTTCCCAAGCGCACTATCCTGTCTTAGAACATAGTAATATTGAGGTTCTTTAATATACAAAATACTTTGTGCATATTTCATATAATCGGCATTAAAAAGTAAATCTTCTGCTATCCTTGTTGAAGAATCAAATGTCAGATTGTTCTTTTTTATAATATCAAGCAAAAACAACTTGCTCCATACACTTCCAAATACGCCATGTTGACAAAACAGAAAATCGAACGCCTGCTGTCTTGTTATTCTGCCGGTATCAAAAAAATGTATACATTCTCTTTCCTGCCCACCGTCAATCACCTTATATCTGTTAAGGAGATAATCACCATTATTATCTTCCATAATTTTAACATAGCTGCCAACCGCAGTCTCATCCATCCAGTCATCAGAATCAACAAACATAACATATTTTCCATGTGCATATTCAAGACCTGTATTTCTCGCTTTTGATACGCCCTCATTCTTTTTATGTATAACCAGTACACGCTTATCTTTTCTATTATATTCATCGCATATCTTAGACGAACTGTCTGTCGAACCATCATCTACAAGTATTATTTTTATATCCTTAAATGTCTGTGCAAGCAGTGAATCAATACATTTTTTCAAATATTCTTCGACATTATACACAGGTATAATTATTGATACTTTTTCACTCATATTAATCCCCATTCTATATGTAATTTCTAATCGGACATGAACAGTTGTCTGTTTTATTTATAGACACCACCTATAAAAATCCTTATCTTTTCAATATTCCTTTTACAAGTGCTTTTACCTGTCCAAATTCTTCAAACTTAAACAATGTTGCAAAAAACAATAAATTAGGAACTATAATACATATAATAAGCTTTACTATAAGCTCTGCTATACCAGTAAATGGCACTAATGAACACACACTATATGTAATTATAGATATCACAATAGTAATAACCGTATAATATACAACTCTTATAACATATTTAGCCGCATTACGCTTGAATAATACCGTAAACAGATTATAAAAAAGCCAAGGCATACCAATAAAAATAATACTTATTACAGTAGATAATAATACACCATACAATCCAAAGAACTGAACCATTATTATATTAAGTGCAAGATTAGTAAGTGCCGTTACCAGCGGTCTGTATTTATCCTCATGCCACATTCCCGCTGCATCCTTATATGTAAGCAGAAGCTGCTGTATCTCATATACAAAGAAATATATACAAAAGCACACAACCTCACTCATTCCCAACATAAGCTTCTCGTTGCCATTCATCCATATATTCATAAATGGTTGCATAAGGCATACAATACATACTGTACAAAAGCCTGCTATCCATGCAATAAGAAATGTAAATTTCTTAAAATCATTGTAATTCTTCTCCTTTGTCTCAACTATGATACTATTGCCAATCCCTGCTGTACACGAATTAAATACAACTGCTATAAATGCTATCACCGATGATATTATAAAAAAATAATTCTGATATATGGCAAGTACAGTAAGTCCCAAAAATGCTGATATTACAACTGTATCTGCTGAATTGACTATAACTGCACCAATCTTAGACGTAAAGAGGTCTCTTATTCTTGAATTAATCTGTGCAACCTCTTCCTTAGGAAGGCTTCCCCTACATCTGTATTCAGGATACATCCTTGTAACCACAGCCGCAGTAATAATATTAGAGGCAATCTGTAAAAGAATAAGCACAAGCACATACATATAATAGTTTTTTAAGAAAACAATCGTAAATATTTGCAATATATATTTTATTGTGTCAGTAATTATCGTTACCTTACTTACAATATCATTTCTCTGATATGCCTGTAAGATTGAATTTTTATATGCATACAACCAATATGTAAATACCGTTGCAAGAAGATTCATCACATACAATACATATATATTAATTCCTTCCGGCACATCGCTTTTAATAAGATGTGGTACAAATGGAATTATCACACAGCCTGCTGCCAGCACAACCATTCCAATTATCCTATAATATTTCCTATATAATCCCATAAGAGCGCAGATTGTATTATTGTCATGTTCGGCAACCGGTTTATACATACTATATACCATAGCACTACCAACACCAAGCTCTGCAAGATTAAGCACCTGAAGCACCGATGTAAACAGGCTGTTAAGTCCGAGATACTGTACTCCCATAAAATATATCATTATCGTTCTCATTAAAAATGGAACAACTATCTGATATAGCTTAAGACATGTACCAAATATTATATTTCTTGTCGCATTTTTCTTTCTATTCACGGATGTGCCTCCAATAATTATCTATTTTTATAGAACCTTTTTATAATACGCTTTACTTTTCTTACTACCTTTCTTGCAAATGACGGCTCAAGATACTTAACCAGCGTATCAATATCTGCACCCTTCTGCATTGCATTAAAGAACTTATTACGGTTAAAATGCATTGCAACTGACTTTCTTGAATCCGATTGTGGCGGCAGTGCCTTATCAGTCTCAGCTCTCTTATATATAAGCCTGTCACTTACCTTTTCAAATAATCTCAATCCTTTTTCTGAATTAATTAGAACTACTGAAGCTCCCATATCATCGTCTAGCTCAGGCTTATAATTTTCTATACCCCAGCAGTCGCCCATTGTAATATCTGACGGTCTTGTAAGTGATTTAAAATGACATGCATGACACGATGGTCTTAAACATATATTTCCAAGAAACATATTCATATACTTGTTATTATAAAATGGCTCACATAATTCATTATTGTCAAACTGTACTCTCATGCTGAATCTCTTCCAGCCAATACTCTTATCCCTGAAATTAACAGAATAAATATCTGAATTATTCACTTTCTTAAGATAATCTATATACATTTTCCACAACTTTGGAGAAGGAGTCCCATGACACAGCACATCTGCTGTCAGCAGATTATCATAATCTCTTCCCAGAAACTGCTTAAGTCCTGCTATCTGACATGCAGTTCCTGTAAAAAACACCTTTCTTCCCTGTTTAAGTACCTTAAGAGCTTCATTATAAGTATCCCCTATGTCACTTTGTACATACTTACTTCCCTGTAAAATCCGCATATCACTCTCATTCTCTATATATATATGATGAACCCTATAAGCATCATCATATGCAGCACCAAATACCACTCCGCCATCATGTAATATCTCATGCGCAATAATGCCAAATATACCTCCTGACGAGCTTTGTTTTCTCAACTGTTCATCTGAAGCATATGCTATATATGTCTGTGGCTGTTCACCTGCTATCTTATCTTCATTCTCATTTTGAATATGCTCTGCATTAATAACCGGACATCACATTTCCCACATTTAATGCACACATTGCTGTCAGCTTTTGGATACCAGAAGCCCTCTTCATCTGCCTCCATACTTATACAATGTAATGGACATGCCTGTACACAGGCATTACAGCCACAACATTCCTTTTTATCTTTAATATCTATCATTATTCCTGTACCATCTTTCTTCCCGCTCTTAATGGCAGCTTTACCGGTATTCCTTTACCTATAAGTGCCGGCATATCATTGCATATTATATTTGCAAGAAATAGTAATGAAAAATTTCTGAATATATTACTTAAAAAACCTTCTGTTATTCCATAACATGCAAACATCAATACGCAAAGAAGAGCCGCTCTATCACCTTGCTTTATCATCTTCTTTACAGCTATATAATATAATATACATAAAATAACTGTAAATAATATTCCGAACTTAAGCCACAATATCACATAGGAATTATCCAGTATCAGACTTTTATTAGAGCTTGTAAAATTCCTTCCAAACAGACTATCACCATATTTTCCCATGAAATAATGTGAATTAGATACTCTTCCCTGTAAAAGTTTATTAATTATCACTTCTATCACATTACCCGTATATATCTTTGATAAAAATATGCATACGAATGCACATAGTGGAAAAGCCCATGCCGCCAGCTTGGATATTTTCTTATTAAGATAATCTCTCTGTCTGAAAATAAGATATACTATAGATAATCCTACAACAGATAGCATACCTGTTCTGCTTACAGAAAACTTATATAATATACAATTAATTATCTGCACTACAATCAGTGAACGCCATGTAAGCTTTTCATAATATACATATATCCCCATAAGCACTATAATAAAATAATACATATGGAGCTGGTTAGGGTGTTCAAATCCCAATCCATACCTTTCTGCCACCTGCCCTGTCATTCTTGTTATCTGTATATGTATATTCTGTCTTATTCCAAGCTGTGAGCTTATTATAATTGCAATGTATAAAACTACGGCACAATAAAATGTATATTTTAAAAGTTTTTTGATATCAATATTTTTAGATGCCACAAGAAAGGCTGCCAGCATAAGTATTGTCATAGCCTTTGAATTGGTATATAACAGTAGTGCAAAGCCAACAACCACAATATCTGTTATTATCTCTCTTTGTGTATGTGTCTCATTCCACAGCTTTATAATAAGACATATAAGCGAGCATAGTGCAAATATCATATATATGGTTGATTTTTCATCAAGCTGTAATATATTTCCTGCAAAAAATAATACAAATGCCATTAAATATAATTTAAAATTATTGTCCATTATATTCTCCGTTCTCTAAGTATCAAATTAAACAATATACCTTTTACCAGATATATAATCTTATATCTGTCTAAAATTCTTCTAAGGCATATTTCACATCACATTATTTCTTAAGATTACATTATTTTTTTCAGATATGAAATCACCGACGCTGGCATTAACGCCTTTATACGTTCCTTAAGACACAGACCAACTTTTAGTTTATTAATATAATCTCTATCCTGTATATCTTTATAGAAAGTATCTCTTGCTGCCGGTCTTAATGTAGCCGCTTTAAGATTTGCCTGCTTTACCATGGCTTCTTTTACAGTTGCTTTAGTAATATCTGCATATTTGCTAATACTGTCTGAAAGTATCTGTCCTTTTTTTGTGTTTACAAGTACTGATGATACTCCAAGAGCAGAGGAAAACTCAGGATGGCTCTTATCAATCCCCCAGAAATCTCCAACCGTTATATCACTTACTCTTTTAATATCAGAATAAGGACATGTATAACAGCTTTCCCTGTAACAGTCACCATCCATGAAGTGCTTACCATAACGATCCAGTTTAAGGGCCCTGCTCTTTGATTTATTCTGTGTCTTTAAAAGATACTGTGTTGCCCAGCCTCTTTTTTCCTTAGATCGAAAATCAAAAGATACTATTTTTTCCTTCAGCTTATCCTCCTGATAAGCAAGATACTTCTTAAATAAAAGTGGTGATGGAACTCCATGACATATCAGATCAACTGTATACAGCTTATCATATTCCTTGTTGCCAAGAAATGCATATAAACCCGCAATCTGACAAGGTGTCCCTGTAAACAAAACCATTTTTCCACTATCCAGCTTTTCTTTTGCTTTAGAATAGCAATTGCCAATATCTGACTGAACGTATTTTGAAGACTGTATTCTTTTAAGGCTTTCTTTATCTGTCAATTCTATATGTTTAACTAACATGTCAGCATCGTATGCACATCCATATACAACACCACCATTATCAATAACATAGCCTGCAAATACATCTGATGCACCACCGGATGCCGAGCTTAGTATCCGCTTTTTATCCTTATTTTTTAGTGCATATACACTTATAGGCTGTCTTTTTTGTGGCATATTTACAGCCGGACAGGAATTAACACACACCTTACAGCCTATACATTTATCATTATCTATAACAGGATATAGAAAGCCTTCCTTATCGGGCATTATACTTATACAATTCTTCGGGCATTTCTGTTCACAGCTCCTACAGCCCACACAGCTTTTTCCTACTGATTGGACAGTAGTATATCTCTTATCTGTATTATTCATATCAATCCTTTTTTATAATCTTAATTTAATGGGCATTTTAATAATACACATTCTTAATAAGCAGCATACTATATAACATATTGCATTATATGCCCTGTCAACTCTTTATACCTGACTTTTCAAGATAATAATTCTGCATCTTTACAGCCGTCTCATCCATATCAAAGCCTGATTTAACAATATATTTCTTCATATTCTTATGACAATATTCATTCTCTGCCATATCAATTGCCGCCTTCGCCCACAGGATTGGTGACTTACTTAATTCCATCTTCTTATAAAGAGGTGTTACACATGCCTCCTTTGGGAATCCATCTGAACATATAACAGGAATACCAGCAGCCTGCGCTTCTATTGCAACAATTCCAAGTCCTTCAAATAACGATGGAAATATACATACATCCGTTGCCTGATATATATAATCCATATCTTTTCTATTGCCTAAGAATATAACATCTTTTTCAAGACCTAATGACCTGACTTTATTTTCTATCTCTTCTTTAAGCGGTCCTGAACCCACTAATATAAGTACCGCATCAGCTCTTAACTTCTTAATCTCATTGAATACTTCAAGTAAAAATGTATGATTTTTCTGTGGATGAAGTCTTCCAACATGTCCTACAACGAAATTATTTTCTATCCCAAGTTCATGTCTTGCCACCTGTCTCTTATCATTATCAGCAATAAATCTTGAAGAATCTATTGCATTTTTAAGGACTTTAAACTTCTTATTCTTAAAAAGATATTCTCCTGCCTCCTGTGAACATGCAAAGAGGTCTGTAGCATTAATAGTATATAACTTCTGCATACATAGCTTGATAAGCCATTTGGCATCATGCACAGTCTCATTATTATGTGAATGTGCAATTCTTACCGGAATACCGGCTTTTTTAATGATATCAAGGCACAAAAAACCAATAGTATATGCATGTACATGCACAACCTTATATTCTTTATGCTCTTTAAAAAACTTCTTCAGCTGATGTCTGAACTTAAAAACATTATAATCCTCTCTTATAGAGGTATAATATACATGTCCACCCATTGCAGTAATCTCATCATCATAAAACTGCTTTTCAGAATATTCCACAAGAAAATCAAATTGCAGCTTAGTCCTGTCAATCTTTCTATATATATTCATAAGCAGTGCCTGTGTTCCGCCCGCTTCCATTCTCTGCAAAATATGTAATACACGTACCGGTTCTGATGATATTCCTTCCGCATTATTTTTCATATCCACCTGATTATTCACACAAATCTCCATTTCTTCCTATTGCATTTTTTAAATAGTCATATGTATTCTTACGTTCTTCTTTTATTATCATATCTGTATCAGTATAATCAACTGCTTTAGCAAGTATATTATCAATATCCTCAAGACTTTCTGCAATTCTGTCCTCAAGCTTAAGACGAATAAGCAGGTCTGTCAGCTTTTGTGAATTGCCATATCCTGAATTTCTTACAAGCGAAACAAACCGTCTGTGCGTAATTACTGATAATATAGTCCCATGAAATGTATCTGTAACCACGCAGGATGAATTCTTAAAATATGCTATTACATCAAAAGGTGAACAGTCGATAAACTTATCACAACAGTTCTGTATTCCACCTATACAATATATCTTAAGCCCCCTGCGGTCTGCATAAGCTCTTATCTTCTTACATTCCTCCTTAGAAAATCTTCCCGAATATCCATAAAGAATCATGTAATTCTTATCAGTAATTTCTTTCTTTATCTTATCACATTTTCCAATATAATCATATGCAAGAACCGGATCAAGATTGTATACAGGTTCTTTTCCTATAAGTTTTTTCACAACCTCACCCGTATTATTATCCCTTACTGATATATTATCAAATGCTTTAAGCCATTCTGCAACTTTATCCTTAACCTTATATTTCACAAGCTTATCATACGTTGTATTACCGCATGAAGCTGCATAAGTTATAAGCTTTCCGGCTCTATTACCGACTCCGAAAAGCTCAGGTGCAAATCCAACATTGGTATTATTCTGCACACAGTTAAACACTTCATCACTTCCTATAACAAGCACATCCACTTTTGGATTATAATTCATCTTATCATCAATCCCAAGATACGGATAATTATTAGCCGCATAATTCTTTTTATATTTTATGAACTTTATTTTATCTTTAAGTGATGCATTATATCTTAATGTTTCGCTTACCTTTGAAAGCTTTCTTTTAATACCGGTCCCACCATCTGCCTTAATAAGACATTCCCCCGGATGGTAATCTGCAAATTCAACCTCACAGCCAAGTTCCTTTAATATCTCTTTAAGTCCATAGGCCTGTAAAAATGAACCGTAATTATATATTCTGTGCATTGATAAGATACCTGCTTTAGGTTTATTTTTCATATTAATCCTCATTTCTACTCTATTGCGAAGCGGCGAAGAAACTTTCACACAGTTGTTTTTCCTCTGCCATTAAATAACATTTTTACCACGTAACAAATAGCTTTGTTATACATACACAAATGCATAACGTTTTAATTATAACTTAAATATATATATACTTCAATATGTCATAAAATATATTTTATGACATATTCAAAAAACTGCCGTATCATGCTTAATAATCTGTAAAGATTATTATCAATTTATGATACGACAGTTCTGTCAATTTCTGATAAACGATTAAAGCTATATTAAATATCATTTATCAGATGTTATTCAATTATTACTTTGTTGTCTTAAGATTCATTGGTGTACTTCTTACTACATTACCTTTAGAATCCTTAACATCTACATAGAATACTCTGTTTCCTGCACTTGAAGCCTTCCATGTAATTGCATTAGTTGCACTGAAGTTACTTATAAGTCCCCACTTGTTTGTATTCTTATTATATACAATAAACTTATATGTATATCCACCATTACCGCCTGTGGCTGTAGCTGCAAGCATTACATTAGAACCAGCCTTATTGGCATTAGTGCTTATTGTTGAAGTAACCTTAATATCTGCTCCTGCCTTAACTGTACTTACTGCACTTCTTGTTACATTGCCCTTAGCATCCTTGATATCTACATAGAACTTTCTCGTTCCATTGCTTGATGCCTTCCATGAGCATGTACTCTTAGAACTGTAATCCTGTACCTTGCCCCACTGCTTTGTCGCCTCGTTATATACGATGAACTTATACTGGTAATTGCCATATCCACCTGAAGCAGTAGCTGTAAGCTTAACTGTACCTCCAAGGTTGACCTGTGACGCACTTGCCTTAAGTGATGCTGTAAGCTTGCTTGCACTTATATTAATGTTCATAGCTGCACTTCTTGCAACATTGCCATTACTATCCTTAATATCTACATAGAACTTTCTGTTACCTGCTGTTGCATTAGCCATATTCCATGTACATGTATTCTTAGAGCTGTAATCCTGTACTATACCCCATTTTTTTGTTGCCTCATTGTATACAATAAACTTATACTGACAGCTTCCACTTGCATCCTTTGCATTAGCTGTAAACTGTACAGTCTTATCTACCTGCTTATATGAGGCAGCAGCCCTGAATTCCTTATTAACATTAGTAACGGCCTGACTTAATACTTCCTTACCTGTACTGTCCTTAACTTTAACATAGAATTTTCTGTTACCAGCTGTAGAAGCTGTCCATGTAAATCCACCTGATGGACCATAATCCTCTACAAGTCCCCATTTCTTAGTATCCTCATTATATACAACAAGCTTATATGTATAACTGTTAGAGCCGCCTGTTGCTACAGCCTGAATACTCACTACATCACCCTTCCATGTATTATCAGAAGGATTAATTACAACTTTAACAGATAATGGCTGTGAATACGTCTTAAATGTATAACCATATTCACCTGCAAAACTTTCTGCCACTGAACCCTTAACACCTTCTATTGTAAAAGTACCACATTCTTCAAAAGCCGATGAATTAATACTTGAAACTGTTGATGGCAATGTCACTACTGAAAGACTCTTATCCTGATAAAAGGCATCATAGCCTATTCTCTGGTTAGCATAACTATACTGTCCTTCTTCCCATGATACTTTCTCTAATGCAATACAATTTCTCATTGCATAATTTTCAATAGTAGTATAATTACCCGGTATTGATAAGCTTGTAAGTGACTGGCAGTTCTCAAACGCATAGCTTTCAATAACTGAATCATTAACGCCCTTTGCAATGGTTATATCCTTAAGCGATATACAATTTCTAAAGCAACCGTAAGGAATACTTTTTACCGTAGATGGAATAGATGCTTTTTGAAGTCCCTCGCAATTATCAAATGCAGAGTCTCCTATCTGCTCTACTCCTTCCGGAATAACAGCCTGTATTAATGCCTTACATCCTGCAAAAGCTGAATTACCTATAGTCTTAAGTGTTGTAGAAAGCTTAATACTCTTTAATGAGCTGCATTCATAAAATGCCTCTCTTCCTATTGACTGGTTGGCAAATTCATATGAACTCTTTTTATAATCCAATGTCTCTAATGATGTACAGCCACTAAATGCATAATTACCGATTATATAATAATTACCTGGAATAGTTATGTTCTTTAATGATGTACAGCCCTTAAATGCATGGCTTCCAATTACGGAATCATTATTCTTACCTGCTGTAATGCTTACATTAGTAAGTGATATACAATTCTCAAATGCACCATCATAGCTGTTAGTGCTTCCAATGTTTTTCATTGTAGAAGGAATTGTTACACTTGTAAGTGCCTTACAATTCTTAAATGCTTCTCCACCTATATCAGTAACACCCTCTGGAATTGTAAGCTTTAAAATATTAGTTGACTCAAATGCACCATTACTGATTCCTACAAGTCCTTTGCCAAAAGATACTGTTGATAAACTGCCACACTCCTTAAATGATTCATATCCTATATAATGTTCAATATTATTAACTGATGCTGCATATGTGAAGCTCTTTAAGGAATTACAGCCTGCAAATGCCTCTCTACCGATATTTTTATAGTTCCCCGGTACTGTTACTAATATAAGTGATTTACAATTCTTAAAAGCATAATCTCCTATTTCTGCCTGTGTATTACCAGACTTTATTGTAACTGTTGTAAGTCCGCTGCAATCCTCAAAAGCTCCGCCATAATAGCTTTCACCACTAATACTTGTTACCGTTGATGGAATTGTAATGCTCTTTAACATATTACAGCTCTTAAAAGCCGCTGACTCAATTGATGTAAGACCTTCTGAAAGATTAACCGTTGCCAATCTTGTACATTCTAAAAATGCATCCTGACAGATCTTTTTTGTTCCAGCCGGAATGTCGATGGCAGTAAGTGCTGTACAGTTATTAAATGCATATCTTCCAATGCTTTCAAGACCTGCACCTAACTTAACTGTTGTAAGTGCCTGACAGTTCTGGAATACATAGCTTTCTATAACATGATTAATATTTTTAACAGAAGCTGCATAATTAACAGTCTTTAATGCACTACAATCCTTAAATGCATAATCCTTAATATTGCTGTAATTACCAGGTATTGTAATACTTGTAAGTGACTTACATCCCTGAAATGTATTACTTCCCATAATTGCTGACTTATTACCAGCTTTTAAAGTAACGCTTGTTAATGATACACAATTTTGGAATACACCATCATAGCTATACAATGCACCAAGCTGTGTAACTGTTGATGGAACCGTTACTGACTTAAGTGACTTACAGCCATAGAATGCGCCATAATCAACCTTTGTAACACCCTCAGGTATATTAACAGATGCAAGTGCTGTACAGTTATAAAATGCATCATATCCAATACCTCTTAAACTGCCAGAAAGAGTAATGCCCGTAAGTGATGAACAACCATAAAATGCCCTGTTTCCAATATTCTGTTCATACTTTCCTCCATTATATACCACCTTGGTAAGTGAACGGCAGCCTGAAAATGCGCTGTCATATATATTAGTATAATTAGCAGGTATTGTTATTGTCTTAAGTGATATACAGCCATTAAATGCACTTGATCCGATATAAGCTTTATTTGTTCCACCCTTAATTGTAACAATCTTCAGATTCGAGCAGCCCTCAAAAGCACCATTGCCATATGTACTGCCAAGCTCTGTAACAGATGCAGGAATAGTTACCTCTGTAATCTTAGTATTATTATAAAATGCTCCGCTTTGAATTTCTGTAACAGGATAATTACCAATCTTTGCTGGAATATTAACAGTTCCACCATTACCTGTATATCCTGTGATTGTAACCTCATTATTATAAGTATTAATACTATACGTCAGACCATTATAGCTTTCTGCTGCTGTATCTGGCTCTTCAATACCTTCTGTTAAACCGGCAGCCTGTGATTTATCAGTCTCCTGTGTTATCTGTTCTGCAGCAGTCTGCTTTTCTTCCGTAGTTGTATTTTCTGCCGTTGTCTGCTGTGGTTTTGTCTTGTTAAAATCATTAACATCTGTAGAGGTTTCTGTAACCGTCTGTGATGATTTTTTCGTTTCTGTTGTAATATCTGATGTAATCTCTTTTGTAACATCTGCCTTAGCTGTTATCTTTTCACTGGCAGCCTTTGCAGCTTCTGTTGTCTCTTCTACAGTCTTATCATCCTTCTTTTCTATCTCTGACTGTTCATCCTTAACTGTTGCAGCTGCTTCACTATCTTCTTTAACCGTTGTTGTTTCAGTAACATCTAATACTTCACTATTATCAATACCACCTGCAGCATCTTCTGTTACCGTCTTAACAGCTACAATCTTAGTATTCTGAAATTCTGCTGCCATCGCCTGTGTGACCGCCACATCTGATGACACAATTCCAGCTCCCATTGCAACAGTCATTCCCATTGCAAGAGCACGTCTTATAGCGTTATTCATATACACTTTCTCCTTTTATCCTAAAATTAATACCATGCTTTTAGTTTATAAAACATAGACAAATTGTATAAAATATTAATATTTTATAAACTGCATTTATAATTATTATATAATTTTTATTTTTTGATTGTCAATCATAACATATAATTCTTAATGTATACAAATGATCATATATTAGCCATTACCGCATACACCTTTTATGTACGCTGTATTAAACCATACTTCCTTATATATAACAATAGTTACCGCCTGCAGAAATAATCCACAAACAGTAACTATAATATAGTATAAAAATATAAGTCTAATACTTTTCTTATTGTTTTATCGATATATTACCAGTAACCAAGTTCCTTACCTTTCAAATATATCCCCTTTGCTTTGGAATAATATCCATATTCATTGAAATGTGTCCAATCATATCTTAAGGATATAGGAATCCTTCCCCTGCTAAGATATTCCCTGTCTTCATCAGTCTTAGTAAGCCATGCATCGTTAAGACCATTTTCAAGAAGATACAATCTTGTATTAAAAAAATGTGCTCCAAACTCTTCTGATAAGGCACGTTCCCACTTAGTTTCCCAAAAACCTGCATATGTACCATCACTGTTATATTCAGACTGGCTTATATCAGCAGAGGTTCCCGGGTCATCCGTATCACCTACTATAATATAATCATCCGCACCAGAATCATCTATTATTCTATGATACTGTTCAATTAATGTATCATAATTGTCATTCCAGCCGCCATTACTTCCAATCTCAATTATAACACAGTCATCGGTAGTTCCATCTGAATAATACCACTCCGCATTATCTGTTATATCATCAGAACCCAGTCCCGGAAATCCGAAATTATTAACCTTGCAATCATCTACACGTTCCTGTAAAAACTCAGGATATCCCTTGTTAGATATATCTACAATCCCCTCGTCAGTCTGCATATAGGCAGCTCCCATTCCAACACCTGCTGTCATGCTGTCTCCCCAGCAGCTTATTGTATAACAAGGCTCCTCCGGCTCAGGTGTAATATCTCCAGCCATTCCATTAGTCACCTCATAAACTTTACCGCCACATTCAACCATTCCGGTAAATGTAAAATCTATATTTCCATTATTATAATACCATGCACCTGCTTCATTATATCCAATCCCTGTATAATCCCATATAAGATTCCCATTGATGTAATACCACCATCCTGCACTGTTAAAAGCCATCCCCGTATAATCAGCACTCTGTACTCCTCTTATAAAATATGCCCATCCTGTCTGTGCATCTCCCATTCCGGTATATCCATCGTCCACACTGCCCTCAATAAAACGATACCATATGCCATCCATATTAGCAAAACCATAATATGTATATAGAAGTTTACTTCCATTATACTTTTCCTCTGTAATATAATCCACTGTCATACTATCATCTGGAACTTTATATTTATCTGCAAAATAATTATCTGCCACATAATTATTAGCTGCAGTGATATCTCCTGATACCGCAGCCTGTGTATATATCACTTCCGAATGTATAGCTGCAAGCGCTATTACAATAAAAGCAGCTATCCACAAATATTTACAACACAATGCTGACAGGATAGATCCTGCCTGTCTCATTCTTATATTCATAACAATCCCCCCAAATT